>Ga0255769_10004349_pt1 | contig 13811 bp, 10 predicted proteins | sample 041ome_9_FD_179637 | JGI IMG/M metagenome (GOLD analysis project Ga0255769, IMG submission 179637) | Coastal salt marsh microbial communities from the Groves Creek Marsh, Skidaway Island, Georgia - 041413US metaG (version 2) | ecosystem: Environmental > Aquatic > Marine > Intertidal zone > Salt... | reverse complement strand
TACGGTATACATATTAAGATTTTAGTTCGCGCGCAACTCCCTTCACTTTTCTCACACGCACACTCAGACGCAAAGAAATGACGTCGCTGATAAAAGCAGCAGCGCCTCTTTTCAGATCGTCTCGCATTTCTTCTCTCGCCGCTAAAGAAGACGACAGACGATATTCTTCGCTCAACGCGTCGTCATCGAAGCCGTCGCTGGGTTCTTCTTCTCTCGGTAACCGTCGTCGTCGATATCGCGCGCGCGCGGAATGCACCACGTCGACCACCCCTCCTAACGCCACGTCAACACCAACACCCCTATCACCACCGCACGACGTCACCGTCCCTCTCCCGTCCACCGGGAAACTCCGACCACCTCCCGAACTGCAACGCGCGATTAAAGAGTACCCGTGGAGAGGTGGATTGGAACCGATCGAAAACCGTTTGGATTTTGTGCGCTGCGAAACTGTTTTTGGACACGTCCCCGAAGAGGTGAAAGGAGGCACTTTGTACCGACTCGGTCCGGGAAGATGCAGATTAGGATCCACGAAGTACGCGCACTGGTTCGACGGCGACGGGTGTATGCACGAGGTGAGATTTGAGAGAGAGAGTGGAGGAGTGACGATGCGTTCGGCGATGGTGGAGACGGAACGATACAAAGCGCAAGAGACGCGAGAAAAGGCGAAAGGTACCGCCGATGTCGTCGGAGCGAGAGGCGCGTGGACGCAAGCGACGGATATCATGGATAATTTAGGCAAATTTCCGACTAACCCTGGAAATACGAGTCCAGTTGTTTTCAACGGGAGTTTGTTGGCGTTGTGCGAAGGCGGGCCGCCGATTGAGATCGATAAAAAGACGCTGAAGACGAAAGGCGAATACTCGGAGAAATTTACGGGCGATTTGAGTGGGTTTCCGATGGGATTTGCGGCGCATTCTAAAATAGACGCGAACGATGGGTACATGTACGCGTGGGGGTTGGCGAAACCGCCGGCGTTGGGGCACAGGTTTGCAAAAATCTCCCCTAATGGAGAGGTTCTGAAAACCACCAGCGTACCTTTACCGGACCCGCTTGGTTTTTTTCTCTTGCACGACGCTTGCGACACAGAAAATTACGTCGTTTTCGTCATCGTTCCGTGGAAAGCGACGGTTGGTGAAATAATGCCAGCGTTGATTGGCGTGGAAAGTTTTGGTCACTCGTTTTCGTACGACGCGACCGCCAAGACGCGAATCGTTGCCATGCGCAAATCGGATTTAAGCGTCGCGATGGAGGTGGACGTTGAAAACTTCAGTTCCTACCACAACGCCGGCGCGTACGAAGACGAACAAGGGAACATCCACGCGTTGGTGTGCAAGCTAGAAGGCGATCGACCGGATTTGGAGAAGAATTTCTCGGACATGTACGATTCAGTGTGGACTTCAAAACAGTACAATCACTTGTACGACGTGTGCATATCGGTCAAAGAGAAGAGAGTTTTATCGCAAACGAAAATTGGCGGCGACGGCGCGAAACCGATGGAGTTTCCAGTGCTGTCCACGATTTGGTCAAAATCGGCCGCGGAATCGAAATCGATGCCTTCATTCGTATACACTTTATGTTTTGGTGGAAGCGGTGGCGGTTATTTCGATACAATCCAAAAAGTAGCGACTTCTACTTCGAACGACGAAACCCACCGGGAGTACCGATCCAAACCAGGATACTTCCCGGCCGAAGTCGCGTTCGTCCCGAAAAACAACCCGAACAAAGAAGACGACGGGTATCTGGTATTCCTCGAGTACGCCGCCAAACGCCACGCCAGCGACGTCGTCGTTCTCGACGCCGAAACTATGGACGAGGTTTACCGCGCCGAATCGAGTTACCACGTCCCCTACACGTTCCACGGATACTGGGATTCGTCTTCAGCAAACTAACTAACAGAGAGAGAGAGAAAAAGAGAGAGAACAAACACGTTACTAGCTTAGGGATGCTATCTTGAACGGAGAAACACTCGCTACTTTTGCCGCTGCATTTCAGTAAAACTACGTAACATCGAAACGCGCGGCGCGGCGTCGACGAAAAATGCATCTTCTACACACCTAAAAATAGAAATGCGTCAAACAAAACACGAAACATGCGCGCCGTTCGCTTCTCTCTCGCCTGCTCTTCTTCTTCTTCTTCTTCCGGGAAAAACGACGACGCCGTCGCCGCGCGACCAAAATTCACCCCAGCGCCGCACTCCGGGTACCATCGTCGTCGTCGCGAACCGTCGTCGTCGTCGTCGTCGTCCTTCTTCGAAGGATGGTACTTCCGCGCGTCGATTTCCCGAGAACGCTCCGCGAGTTTGATATACCACGTGTACGACCCAGACGACGCTCGGTCGAAGCGACACTCCGCCGGGGCACAAATCGTCGGACCGCGCGGCGAGTACGTGTTTAAGGAGAGTCGCGAAGACGTGCGAGAGCGGTTTCGCGCGGAAGGACACGAATTGGCGTTACAGTTAGAGTTTGAAGAAGAAGGCTTGGAGAGGAGGAAAAGGAGGAATTTTTTCCGAGTGAGCGAGAGAGGCACGAAGCACAGCGGGTATTTGTCCACGGATGGAAAGAACAGAGAAGACATCGAGAGCGAAGATTCGCCGTGGAAAAACTCCGCTGTTTTGGAGTACGTCGAATGGGACATCGACGTGACGCCGCTGAAGACGTACGGGTCGGGGAGCGGCGGCGCGACGGCGACGGCGGGGAAAGACGAGAGAGCAAACGAAGGTGGCATCTCACCCGCGGGCTGGTTGACGTCTTTACCGCTGCTTGAACCGCACTACCAGATTTTGTTCGCGCACGCGTTAGCGTCTGGGTATATCGAGTGCGACGGGAAGAGGACGGAGTTTACCGACGTTCCGTTTTACGCCGAGAAGAATTGGGGCAGCGGCGGGTTCCCTCGTAAATGGTTTTGGATGCAGTGTAATTCTTTTCCGCACTATCCAGACTTATCAGTCGTTTGTACCGGTGCAAACAGAGGGGTGTTAGTCTCTCCGGGCACGTACGAAGACGTCGGGATGATTGCTATTCATTACGGCGATTTGTTCGTGCAATTCTCGCCCGTCGGCGCGAACAAATCGACAAAAACGAACAATTCGTACGTTGGTGAAGACGTGCTCGTCAAATCGACGACGTTTGAGTGGAAAGTACATCCATGGGGTCACTGGGAAGTTATCGCGAAAGGAGACGAATACGAATGCATCGTTACCGGAACGTGTGAACAGGATTTGACCAAATGTAAAACCACCGTGCTTCGCGCTCCGGCGCCGGATACCGAAACGGGCATGTTACCTTTGTGTCGCGAAACGTTTTCTGGCGACATGACGGTCAGCCTATATAAAATCAATCGCGAAAAGCAGAAACGAACCCCGATATTCGAAAACGCGTCGAGCGAATCCACCGCGTGTCTCGAAGTTGGCGGCGGACCGTGGGAAGCGCCTTGGGAAATCCAAGCCGACGTGAAGGATCCTCTCGCCGCGGCGTTAGCCGCGACGGACGTTAACGTCGAATTGGTACAAAACGTCGGTAAAATTTTCGGGTTAGACGTCATTCCGGGTTTGTGACGACGCGCGTTTGCTGCGACGTTTAGACACACAATAGACGATAAGTATAGAAGTTTTGAATAATGCATTTAGACTTAAATAGACGCGACCGACGATGGTTTTCTGGCGCCTTTTTTCTCTCTTCCAGGTCAGAGAGTAACGAACTCTCTCTGACCTCATTCGCATCGCCGCACACGCGCCTGCGAAAAATAAAGAGAAGCGACATTCACGGCCATCTCCGTCGTCGTCGTCTTCGTCTTCCTACCACGATGCGCGGCGTAACACCCACCGACTGCTCCGTGGCGTTCGCGTCCTTCCGACGCGCTCTTTTATCGACAAAAGCCGCCACTCTTCCTCGCGTTTCGGCGGCGACGACTCGAAGCGCGCATTCTTCTTCTTCTTCTTCTGGCGGCGATATCGACGCGTACGACGTCGATTCTGTCCTCGAACTGACGTGTCACGCCATCGCCAGCGACGGGTCTGGCGTGTGCAAACTCCCGAACGGAGTGATTTGTCTCGTCACCGGCGCCACGCCAGACGAAAAGAAAAAAGTTTTGGTGAAGCTCACCCAAGTGAAGAAAACGGTTGCTTTTGGCGTGAAGCTCTTCGAGGACGACGACGAAACGTCGACCCCCTCGACGTACCGTCAGAAACCGTTTTGCGCGCACCACGCGACGTGCGGGGGATGTTCGTGGCAGGACGTGAAATACGAGAGACAGTTGGAGTTGAAGAGAACGATGGTGGTGGAATCGTTCGCGAAGAACGGCAAGTTAGGCGCGGACGCGGCGGAGGCGTTGGTGGGGAAGACGGTTGGTTTGCGGACGGCGAGCGAAGGGGACGCGCCGACAAAGTTTCGGAATAAGATGACGTTTGCGTTTGGGGTGGATAACAGCGCGGAGAAAGGTGGCGCGAAGATTGGTTTGCGGCCTCCGAAGTCGCACGACGTGGTCGTCGACGTGACGTCGCCAAGCGGGTGTCTGTTGCAATCCGACAGCGCGAACGAAGCGTTGAGAGCAATCAGCAAATCGTTGAGAAAAGCGGGGAAATCGTTGCCGCCGTTCGATAGGAAAACCGGCAGTGGGACGTTACGTTCTGCGACGTTTCGCGAAAACTCAAACGGGAAAATTGACGTAGAAATCGAATCCACGTCGCGAGAATCCGCGGTGAAAACTGGTCCGTTGAAAGAATTGATGTTGGAGACGTTAGCTGTGCCCAACGTGAAATCAGTCACGCACGTCCAAATCGATCGAGTAGCAAACTTGAAACAAGCCGGGCGAGGGAGAAAACAAAGCAACGTGAAGAGCGGGAAACGACCAGAAAGTAACAGAAAAGCGAAGACGACCATGATTGATGACGAGGAGTTTGACGATGCCGAATCAATCGTCGACGACGCGTGGGAGGTTTCTTTGAGCGGTTTGAAGTTTCGCGCTCGTCCAGAGTCTTTCTTTCAAACTAATTCGACGCAAGCCGAAGTGTTGGTGAACGCCGCGGTCGAAGCGTTGAAGCCTCTTTTTGAAGAAAAGCCAACAAAGCAAAAGAAAATGGTCCTCGATCTCTTCTCCGGTGTCGGCGTTTTCGGGCTGACGGTCGCGGCGAAAATACCAAACATTTCCAAAGTTATCGGCTACGAGATTGTAAAGGAAGCCGTGCAAGACGCCAACGAAAACGCCATCCTGAATAATTTATCAAACAGATGCGAATTTTACGTCCGAGACTTGACCAAACCCGGCCCGTTAGAAGGCTTCGACGTCGACGACGACGACGACGACGAAGAAGAAGAAAACGCCGACTGTCTCGTCGAAGCCGTCATCGTCGACCCAGCTCGACCCGGATGTTCCAAAGACATCCTCTCCGAAATACGAAAGCTCCGACCAAAACGCATCGTATACGTCTCGTGTAACCCGGACACGCAGGCCAGAGACGCGAACATTTTATTCGGTAACGAAGACGAAGCCGACGACATAGATGAAACAAAAAAACACGCAAAGTACGCTCTCCTCTCGGTGACGCCGTGCGACATGTTCCCTCACGCTTTGCACGTAGAAACCGTCGCCGTCTTCGATCGCGTTCAGTAGTTTAGCAGCACATGTAAAACAGTTAGCGTTTCTCTTCTGATGTGCGGTACGCAGATGTTGTTTTTTTGCTCGTTAAAAAAATGCCAGCGTGTCGCGATTCTCAGCCACGACTTCGTTCTCTCTTTATCCACCAACCAACCAACACCCCTCATCTGATCTTTGGGAAAGACGTATTATGCGCGCTCTGGGCGCAGAGGTTTCTTCTCAGAATCCGAACGCGTCCGAATGAATTAACGGGAGAAAAATACGCGCCGTAAAAATGGTTCAGCCGTGATGATGCGATTATTGAGCTCTCGGTTTCTCTCGAAACCTTTGATCCGTCTTCGTTTTTTGTCGCTGAGTGTTTTGGGGAAAAACTCGACGTCATCCTGGCACCTAGAATCCGAAAATCTCCATTATTTTAACGCACAGAATACACTATCCACATCCGATATACACAAAATGCAATCCATCGCCCAACAATTCACGCTCGGAAGAGCGAACTCTTCTTCTTCTTCCGCCGTCTCGAAGAGGTCTTTCAAAAAGTTCCAAGTCCGCGCGGCGGTTTCGATGCCGTCGATGGACAGCCAAGACGAAGACGATGGTGTCGTCATCGCCTCCGAGGAGACTTTTACCCCGCGCGCGCCGGCGACGAAGCAAGGCAACGCGGTTTTCTCGTAAGTTTACGCGTGCACACGCGCGATGTCTCTTTATTTCTCTTTTCGTGTCGTTTCTTGGGTTTCTTTTTTCCCCCGTCGAGCTCGATTCGATCGATGTTTTGATCGCGGGATTTACATTTCTGAACACGTCACTCCTCTCTCTCTCTCTCACTGATGTGAACAACAACAATAACAACAGGGAAACCGCGCAACTCATCAACGGACGCGCGGCTATGGTCGGCTTCGTCTCCGCCATCGCCGGTGAAATCATCACGAAGAAAGAAGCCTTCGAGTTGCTCTTCCCGGCGAAGGTGGTTTCTGGCGTCCCGACGCACGTCATCGACGCGCAGAACTTCTCTTTGATGGCGTTCGTCATCGCCATCTCGACTTTGGGCACCATCACGCCGAAGTTTACGCAAGACAACTTTGACGAGAGCAGAGAGTTTGCCATCTTCAAGACGAACAGTGAAATGTTGAACGGGAGAGCGGCGATGATTGGCATCGTTTCTTTGCTCGTTGCGGAGAACTTTATGGGCCACGCTTTGTTTTGAAAAAGCAGAAGAGACAAAACTTGTCCATCCGAACGCGCGGGATCGGAACACACGTAGATAGTAGCTCCTTGATAAACACTTAAATATACTTAGTTATTTTTTTGTAAGATATACATATACGCGATATTACTATTAAATACACACACTTATATTTCCCGCTAATGCTAACCTATCATCATCTCTCGCTGCTCTGAATTTCATTCGTGTTCTAAGCGAACTAGTCGTCGTCGTCGTCGCTCGTCAACCTCACGCTTCGTCCGCCCACCGAGTACACTCGATCCGAATCCCTATCCTTCCTCGTCCAAGGCGCGAGATTTTTTCGTTCGTAACTCTGGAGTTGTTTCTTATATCCCCACTCGCTGCATACGATGGGTCTGGCGGTGAAACAGTGCGCCCAATCGTCGCCGCCGCTCGCGATCCATTCCCGTAAGCTCAACTCCCACTTTCGAAAAGGCACGTCCAACAACGTCAACCGCAAACAGTGCGCGAACGCCGACGGGCACTTCTTACACAACGTCTCGCACGACACCACATTCACGTTCACTTTCACCCCTCCATCTTTAGACGAAATGCTGTACGGCACGATGTTCCGCAACGCTTTGCTTATCGCGCGTTCGTCGTATCGCAACAGCGCCGGTGCCTCGACTAACAAAACGCTCAAGTTATCCTTCGCGTACGGTATTGCCGTTTGTAAAACCTTCAGCTGCGCGAGCAGCACTTTCGAGTCCGCGGATAAAACAACCTCCATTCCTTCCGAGGTGGAAAGCATCGTGTCTAAGCCTTGGTTGTCGATGTTTAAGAGGATTTTTAAGCGCTCCCGCGTTTGCGGGGAAAGCTGCCGCTGATTCTGTTGGTCATTGTTTTCCGTAGACGAGGAGGACGACGAGGAGGACGACGACGAGGTCGACGCGCGAGCGTTCGATCTGAGGCGATCTGAGGGTGTGCCGCGAGGCATAAAAAGCGAGCTCCTCGTCGTCGCGCGGTGGAGGTGGTATCCCGCAATCGCCTTCATTCGCTCTTCGTTCCGCGCGCGGCAGTTTTTAGAATAGTGATGTGAAGATTCTTTTCTATTTAATATTTACAATTACAACAAAACACTTGAGATGTTCGCGGCGCGACGACGATAAAATCAATTACCGCTCTCGCACAACCGCACGAAACTCTTCCGCATTTTCCTCACGAACAAGCTCAAATCGTCCGTTCGATTGCACTCTCTCATAAACTCCGCGGCTTCTCTCACCATAGGTTCACACTCTATTAAATCGTACCGACTCGACCCGTGCTCGACGCGAATCGTAAACGAAAACTCTCTGTCCATCTCGAACCGATCGATCAACGTGAACGCAAACCTCATGTCGCCTTCCTCGGTGCTCATGAACTCTAACCCGAGTCGATCTTTATACATGTTGTTCGCGACTCGCAAACTCTCCACTTGCTGCAGTTGCTTCCCTTCTGACTTTTCCACCACGCCCGCTTCCTCCTCCGTTTTCCTTCGCTCTTCGCTCACCGTCGCTCTCAAATCCTCCAGCTGTTCCGGTAAATCCGCCGCTAACTCTCTCGCTTGCATCGCCTCCTCTTCCATCTGCTTCAATTTCTGTTCCTGTTCTTCTTGCTCTTCCTCTAACTCTTTCGCCTGTTGCGAGAGTTGATGCTCGCGTTCGACCAACTTTTTGTAAAACTGTTCGCTTTGTTTCATCGCTCCGTCGTGCTGCGACTTTAACGCCCTCTTGGAGGACAAACGCTCCGTCGTCCACTCTTGGACGATATCTAACGCTTCTTTGAGTTCTTTTTCTAAGGTGTCCAGCTGAAGAAGCTGATCCACGTCTACGATGGTTTGTTGGCTGCGTTGACCGCTCATTTTTAACAACGCGTTTATCGATAATCGCTCTTTTATGCGCGCAGCGCTCACACGGGATGGAGATTTTTGAAATTTCTCTCTCTCGTTTCGCGCACAAAAAGACGTGTTGTGCTTCTTTCTGTTTTCAGCCTCACCAGCTCTGTCGTCGCTCAAAGTCTCTTCTCTCTTCTCTCTCTCTCTCTCTCTCTCTTTATTGTATTTGAGAGGACGGCGCGTTCGGTAAAAAAGCAGTTTTTCGCGCGCGCGCAAGTTTCTTTCTCTTTGGTTTTTAAAATGACGAATTTCTTTTCTCACTTTCCAATTTTTTTTTGCCTCTTTAAAAAAAACGTGAAAAGAGGGACAAAGAGATAGACGGGAGGAGACGAGAGCGAAGATATAACAACGTTACAAATCGTTGATCGTGGTGTCGCGTGCAGTTGTTCGGTGTGTGCATTATTCATTCTTTCGCGCGCTATATGTACGTATATATTCTACATTAATATCCTAATTTATCGTTCAGTTTGGTTTTGCCGTCGCCTCGTTGATCCGCGGGAGCTACCCAGTCTTCGTTGGTATCGTCGTCGTCGTCTCTCTGGAATCCGTCGTCGTCGCCGAAACCACCGCCCATGATTTTACGCATCTCTAATTCGACTTTACGTTCGGCTTCTGAACGGATTTGGTCGTCGGTTTTGATGTTACCGAGGTGGGACGCAGTTGTAGTTGTTGTCGTCGCCGCTTTGACGGTTGGTTTCTTGCGGATTTGGAGGCCAAACCCGCCTTGTTTGTCCGCCAAGGCTTTGACTTGCGCCGGGGTCAGGAAACCATCTTCTGGATCGCCTACTTTGAGTGTTAACGCGTCCTTTGGTATTTTTTGTGATGGAGGTGGAGGAGGTGGTGGTGGAGACGGTGATTTCTCGATTGGTTTCTTTTCGCGCGTCATTTCCTCTTCGTCGACAACAACGGGCGCCTCGTCCTCCACGCGTTCGATAATTCTTCGCTTTGTGTCGTCTTGCGCGGAAGCAGATTTCACAACCGCATCAGTACTACCTCCTTTTCCAGTGAATGTCTTCTTCTCCAACAGTTGGCCTTCTCTTTCCCATTTCTGTACTTTCAGTCTTTCTTCTTGCTCTTTCATTTGCTTCTCTTTTTCCGCTTTCATTTTCTCAATCAACTCTTGCTTGCGCTTCCGTTCGGCTTCCTCTTTTGCTTTCCTCTCTTTTTCGACGACGGCTTTGAGCGCGTCGCCTTTGCTCGTCCCGGGTTTAAACTCTTCGTGAGGGTCTGCGATTTCTAACAACGACGCGTGACGTTCCAATTCCTCTTCCTTTTCTTGGATGGATTTCATTAAGCGTTGGATGGTATCGGCGCACGCCTCTTTGCGCGCATCCGAGGTATAAATATCCATCGCGTCCACGTCTTCGACGGCATCTAATCGTTCTCTTTCAATTCTGGCACTCTCTTGATCCTTTTTCGCCTTTTCCAGAGACATTTGAAGCGATTTTAACATCGATTCGGCGTTTATTCTCTTCTCCCAAAGCGACGCGGCTGTTTCCGTTTCGACGACGTCTGATTTCGCGTTCTTCTTGCTCTTCTTTTTCGCGTCGTCCTTCTTACTCGCGCGCTTTTCCGTGCGATCGTAAAAGCCGTCCTCCTCTTCGTCTTCAGAATCTACCGCTTTTCTTTTCTTTCTCTTTTCGTTCGTCTTTTTCTTACTCGCTAATCCTAAAACTTCCCTCAACGACTCGTTCAATCGTTCGTCCGCTTCTTCTATGTGCTCTTGAAGCAATTCTAACGCGGTTTCGTTTTTGTGCATTTGCTGCATTTGCCCGTGCGTGAGTCCACCTTCTTGAGAGTTTTCTTTACGTTTAATCCGTTCAATCTCCGAGCGCATGTTCTCCGCTTTCATTTCTTTCTGCCTCACTTTTTCAATCGCCTTGCGCATGTTTTGCGTAAACTTCGTCGCGTCGTGCGTCCTCCAATCGATGTCGTCTTCGTCCGCATTTTTCTTCCTCTCAAACTCATCCGAGGCCATCCCCCACGCCACGGCGGCTTCTCCCATTTTCCTCTCCTCCTCTTCTTTCCTTCGTTCCATCTCTTTCCTCTTTTGAATCTCCTTCGCTTTTTCCAACTCTCGGTTCGTCAACCCGCACGCCGGCATCAAAGCTTCGTCCCCTTGAACGATGTAATCTCTCGTGCTCTCCCCAAACTTGATCTGATCGCCGACAAAAATCGGCGCGTACACGCCCTTTTTCAATTTCCGCTTATTCACGAACGTCCCGTGCGTCGACCCCGGATCGAAGGCGAACATCTCTTTCGCGTCCTTCTTAAATTGCAACACGCAATGCAATCTCGAACTCGACGGATGTTCGATGACCACGTCGCAGCTCGGGTGCCGTCCAAACGCGACGAACGCGTTTTTTTCACTCTTCTTCTCCTTCTCCTTCCCCATCTTCTCCGACAGAATCGCGCTCAAATCGATCGCATCCACCACTCGCCCGCCTTTCAACACTTCCAAACTGAAAAACGAAGAGGAGGACGTTTCTTCCGGCGGCCACCCGGACCAATCCGGTGGCGAGTAAGGCGGTAAGGGAGGCGGAAGAGCGATTGTGCTCGCATCATTCTTCGTGTCACCATTGGCTGCGACAGTCATCATCATCACCACTTCTTCTTCTTCTTCTTCTTCTCCCGCTGATCGTCGTCGTCGTTTCGGTGTTTCTTCTTTTGGTGGTTCCCAACACAATAAGTCGTAAGGCACCGGCGGGAAAAAGAAGAAGAAGAGTTTTTCCTCGTATCTAGTTTAGGGTTTCAGCACGTAAAAAAGGGGGATTGACCAAAGTTTCTTCTTCTCAAACACTTCCAACGGTCAACAAACAACACATATCCAACGACAGATAAAGACGATGATGTCAACGACGAAGACGGAGAAGAAGAAGAACAATAACGACATCAAACCGCCGCGAAACTACGTGGGCGAACTGTTCAAAAAGTCCCAACAGCTCGGCGGTACCAAACGCACTCATGAGGTGACGTACAACACGGACGCGTTGTGCGCGATTCGCGCGTTTTTACAGCGCACGTCGTGCGTGTCCCCGGACGACCAGACGGTGTATAAGGTGGAAATCGTACCGACCGTGGCGCCGAAAAAAGACGCGCAGAAAGGGTGGCACTTCCGGAAGAGAAAGTTTTGGGCTCGGAACGACGCGCCGAGGTGGTTTTCGAAGTTGCCGTTCTTTGTCGACGACAACGGCAGAGGAGAAGGGACGACGTCCAAGCCGTTGGAAGGGTTGGAGATGTGCGAGTGGAGAGAGGAGGAGAAGCGGTTGTACACGTACACGAGGAATATTAGTTTGAGGAAGATGATCGTGTGCGAAGAATTGGCGGTGATTAAACCGTCGCCGGAAGATGCGAATAAGTGCGTGAAAGTGTGCGAGGTGCGGTTTCGAGTGGCGTTTCGAGGACCGTGGTTGCTCGGTTTGCATAAGATTGCCGAGCGGTGGGTGGCGAAACGGTACGAGCGGTTGGTCAAAGAGACGAGTCAAATGGAAGTGAACAGAATCGAGAGTTTGAAAAAGATGGAGGAATACGTGAAAGAGATGTTAGCCGGGACGAAGTGCGCGCCGAGTTTAGAGAAGATTGAGAAGTTTGTCAGCGCGTGCGAGAGAACGAACTATTCCGCGGCGAGTTCGTTGGACTCGAGCGCGATGAATCTTTCGTTGAGTCCGGACCGAACGTTTTCGCAGCACGCGCAGCGAAATAGCCGAAATAGCGCGACGGATAAGAAAGAAGAAGAAGAAGAAGAACATAAGCAAGAAATAATAGCAGGAGAAGAAGAAGAAGAAGAAAACCGACAACGAAAGCAACCGTCGCCGTATTCTGAAACGCCGAGGAGTAGCGATGGAACGGAGCACATGGAACCCGATTTCTTTGGCAACGAGGACGAAGAAGAAGACGATTTGGAATATCAGCCCGGCACCGCGTCTTCGTTGCGTTCGGATTCGGTCTCGGAAGAAGTAGAAGAAGACGCCGACGAACATAAAGAGCGCGAAACCCGAGCGACGGGTAAAGGAGAACGCGGTGGTAAAGAGAACCACTCGATGTCAATGTTGTCGTCGTCGAAGAAGAAGAATTACGACGACAACGCGAACAACAACAACAACAACAACAACAACAACAACAACAACACGCCCGAAAACAGCAAACAACCGCTCCGTTTGCTCTTCCAAAACCAGACGTTCAAAATCGAAGTCGCCGACGGTAAGTAAAACTGTACCGATGGACGCCATGTAATAATAATAATACGACGATGACGACGATACTACTACTAATAATACCGCGACGACGTTGCGAGCTACCGTGTGAACTACTAAGTATAATATAATAATAATAACATAAACTACACTCTTTACTACGCGCGCGCTTTGCTACAGATTCTATCTAGTGCGTGTGTGTGTGCCCGCTTCACGTCATAAGTTATCCAGCCAATCCACTTTCAAGCGTTCCTGCTGCCTCTCGAGTTTGCGGAACTTTTCTTCAATCTCCTCCTCGGTTTCGTACGGCAAATACGACGACGACGAAGACGAAGATTTCAAATCCAAAGCCTTCTCCAAAGCCTCCGCGAACGCTCTCTGCGCTTCGATTTTCATCACCAACTCTTTCAGACCTTCTTTCACGACCACTCGATCTCTCGCGATTTGTCTGAGCTGCGCTTCGTCGTTCCTTTTTATCGCCAGTTTCGCGCCAATCTCTAAACTTTTCAATCTGTCCATCAGACGTCCGCCTCTGGCGAGCAGCTTTCGTGCCTTATCGTGCGCGTCCGAGAGTTCTCGTTTATATCTTTCCGCGTCGTTTGCACGAATGATGGTCTTTCGAATGGTTGTTCGAGGAGGAGGATAGCGATGATGGACGACTACTCTCGTCGTCGAGAGCATCATCATCATCATCGATCGATCGATCGATCGTGCTCGCGCGTGTGTTGCTTTTTATCCTTTTGACGAAATTTTTGGGAAATTTCCCAAAAACATCACGCAAAAGTTTTTTAACTAACACAGTCGCGCGCGCGCATGTCTTCTTCATCGTCCGACGATGACGACGACGACTATGAAGACGAGCACGAGGAGGAAAACAGTAAGTCTTCGAATGCAGAAGAAGATGATGAAGAAGAAGAAGAAGAAGAAGAAC
>Ga0255769_10004346_pt1 | contig 13816 bp, 10 predicted proteins | sample 041ome_9_FD_179637 | JGI IMG/M metagenome (GOLD analysis project Ga0255769, IMG submission 179637) | Coastal salt marsh microbial communities from the Groves Creek Marsh, Skidaway Island, Georgia - 041413US metaG (version 2) | ecosystem: Environmental > Aquatic > Marine > Intertidal zone > Salt... | reverse complement strand
TGAAGGGGGAATAATTTGACCAAGGGTGCCAGCCGCACAAATAGTTCCGGTTGCAATTTTTTGATCATATCCTGCTTTTATCATAGAGGGCAAAGAAAGCATTCCCATGGTGACTACGGTTGCCCCAACAATTCCTGTAGAGGCAGCAAGCAACATTCCGACAATCACAACACCTATTCCAAGACCACCTTTGGTTGAACCAAAAAGCTCACCAATAGATTGAAGAAGCCCCGCCGCAATCTTTGTTTTTTCCAGCATAATTCCCATAAATATAAAAAGAGGAACGGCTACGAGTGGTTCGTTAATCATGGTTCCAAATATTCTTTGAGGGAAGAAACCAATCATTCTAAAATTGAAAATTTCTAAAGCATCACCAAGAAAACCAAATAATAAGGCAGAACCTGCAAGCGTAAATGCAACTGGAAAACCGAAGAGCAACAAACCTAAGGTTGTTAGAAACATTACAATGGCAAGAATCTCTGGCGTGATCATGTTTTTGACCCTGATAAAGAAATGATTGATTTACAAATATTAGAAATGATCTGAATAAACAAAACAATACAGAACCAAAGAATTGCACTTTTTAAAATGTATAGGGCAGGCATTCCTCCCGCTTCTCTGGAAACCTCATTCATTAAAAAAGATCGATAGACAAAAGGATAGCTAAATTTCCATATGATGTACAAAAAAGGAATTAATAAGAAGATATTTCCTAAGAGATCGACCGTCGCTTTATACTTCTCTGAGGCATCTCGATAAAACACATCGATGCGAACATGTTCATTGGCCAAATAAGTAAAGCCGCTACCGAGCATAAAGATAAAACTGTGAAGCCAAACGTAGATTTCCTGCATCCAGATAAAGCCAATGCTAAATCCGTACCTCAACACCACAACCGTAAATACGATAATGACCATTGAGAATGCAAAAAATCCACATAGATAGCCTATATAGGTATTTATTCGATCAAGAAATCTAGAAATCTGAGCTAAGGCCGACATTAAGCGAGAATTATATACAGTAGTTTTTGATATCAAATAGGTAAAAGTAGGTCGGGGCGCCAAACTTTATAGTAAATACAAAGCTTTTCTCATGCGGGGTGAGATTCGGCACCCTTGAAACAAGAAGTTCCGGTTCTCGACCTAATTTAATCATAGCTAATTTTGCAAAAATTAAGATTCAAAATAATTTGATAAGCTAAAATTAACTCACATTTTTTCCACAAGATATAATTATTGATAAAATGCATTAATCGATGAAATAATAGTTTTTTACTATTAAGCGTTTTTCATTATATTGAGTTTTAAATGACGACCTCACCACTATCACCCCATCTTCAAATACATAAGCCAGTGTTAACGATGGTTTTTTCGATTACTCATCGTATATCAGGAATTATCTTTGCAGCATCCCTCCCTTTTTTGGCTTTTTGGATAGGGTCTTCTTATTTTGCCCCAACTCTCTTTGAGTCTCTGTCAGTATTTTTTAACTTTGCCCTTATAAAACTAGTTTTTATTTTTTGGTTTTTTGCACTTAATCATCATCTATTAAATGGACTCAAGTATTTTTTATGGACCTTTGCTAAAGGTATGGAATTAAATCAAGTTTACTTAATCTCATATTGTATCCTCATCATTAATTTCATCATGACAGCAATTTTTGCTTGGAGTATTTTTTAATGAAGGGGTCATCTAAATGGTATTGGCAAAGAATTTCTGCATTCATATTAGTTCCTACTAGCTATTGGTTTGTTTTCTTTTTTTTAAACAATCTTGAGTCATCTCAAGCGATGATGCTTAACTCTTTAAATAATTTTTTTGTTAAATTTTTAATGATCCTATTCTTTTTTGTTGCTGCTTTTCACGCTCGACTCGGATTAGTGACAATTTACCAGGATTACTTTGATTCAGATAAAGTTAAACTGTACAGTCGACTAACTGACGTTTTATTATTATTGGTAATTTTATTCATCTTACCAATTATTTTGATTTAAATGAGCAATTATACTGATCACATATTAGATGTTGTTGTTCTTGGAGCAGGAGGTGCTGGTCTAAGAGCAGCCTTAGGTTGTTCTGAACAAGGATTAAAAACAGCTTGCGTTAGTAAAGTTTACCCTACACGAAGCCATACTGTTGCCGCTCAAGGAGGCATTGGTGCGGCCCTTGGAAATATGGGCGAAGATAGTTGGCAGTGGCATATGTTTGATACTGTCAAAGGATCCGACTGGTTAGGTGATCAAGACAGTATTGAGTATTTATGCTCAAATGCCGTTGATTCTATTGTTGAATTAGAGCATTACGGGATGCCTTTTTCTCGAACCGATGATGGAAAAATTTATCAAAGACCATTTGGTGGTCATATGACTAACAATGGTAAAGGAGATCCGGCGAGTAGAGCTTGCGCGGCGGCTGATCGAACTGGACATGCACTTCTTCACACGCTTTATCAGCAAAGTCTTAAAAATGATGTTCAATTTTTTAACGAGTTTTACGCCATCGATCTTCTTAAAGATAGTAGTGGAGAGATTTGTGGTCTTTTAGCCTTATCCATTGAAGATGGTAGTCTTCATCGATTTATTTCAAAGATGACCATTCTTGCAACCGGGGGTTATGGTCGTATTTTTCAATCCTCTACTAGTGCACATATTTGTACGGGAGATGGAGCAGGCATAGCTCTTAGAGCTGGTCTTCCTTTATCAGACATGGAATTTATTCAATTTCATCCGACAGGCATTTATGGTGTTGGAGTTTTAATTTCAGAGGCTGCGAGAGGCGAAGGTGGAGTTTTAAAAAATAGTGAAGGCACGCGTTTTATGTTGGAGTACGCACCCAATGCTAAAGACTTAGCTGCGCGTGATGTTATCTCAAGATTTATCAGTAAAGAAATTAGCGCTGGCCGTGGTTGTGGTCCGAATAAAGATTATATCAATCTTCATCTTGAACATTTAGATGCTGACATGTTAGCCAAAAGATTGCCCGGTATCTCAGAATCAGTAAAAGCTTTTTGTGGACGTGATGTTTCTAAAGAGCCTATTCCTGTTGTGCCAACTGTTCATTATTGTATGGGCGGCGTTCCCACTAACTTTAAAGCAGAAGTATTAAAACCCAATTCTGATAATTCTGAAGAAGTTTGTCCAGGTTTAATGGCTATTGGGGAGGCAGCTTGTGCTTCGGTTCATGGAGCTAATCGATTAGGGACAAATGCTTTAGCAGAACTTGTCGTGTTTGGTCGAGGTGCGGCTATCCAGGCGGGCCAGGTTATTAATCCATCGGAGTCTAATAAAATGCCATCCGATGCCTCCACTCAAGAAATTATTGATCGACTTCACTCCATTAAAAACAACTCAGGAGATATTTCTGTTGGAGAGTTGAGAGATAAGATGCAAAAAACAGTTCAAAAAAGATTTGGTGTTTATCGTGAAAGTGAAGCTTTATCGCTAGGCAATCAAGAATTAAGCGATATGTATAAAGATCTCAAACACGTCAAAATTGTCGATAAATCTGATATTTTTAACACTGATTTAATCGAGGCTTTAGAGCTTCATAATTTGATGGAAGTTGCTGGAAGCGTCGGGGTATCAGCTGAACAACGCACTGAAAGTCGGGGCGCTCATGCAAGAGAGGATTATCCTGATCGAGATGATGAGAACTGGATGAAGCACACATTAGCCTGGAAAGACAATGATCAATTTAATATCACTCATCGCCCTGTTCGTATGACTACATTAAGTAATCAAATTTCTGTTATTCAACCCCAAGTGAGAGTTTATTAATGGTACAGCTAACTCTTCCTAAAAACTCTATTCCAGTAAAAGGAAAAACATATTCTAATGTGGAATTGATTGATGATCAGGGTCAGCATCAAGCGGACATCCGAATTATTAATGTATATCGATGGTCAGGAGTTGAGGGAGAACCTCCTCAAATAGATCGATTTGAAATTGATGTCGCTAAGGCAGGGACTATGGTTTTAGATATTTTAAATAAAATTAAATCTGAAGTTGATACAAGTTTAACATATCGTAAATCTTGTCGAGAGGGTGTTTGTGGTTCTTGCGCCATGAATATTGATGGTGTTAATACTTTGGCTTGCCAAAAACATATCGAGGACTGCTCTAAGGAAATTACGATATATCCTTTACCGCACATGAGGGTAGTCAAAGACTTAGTGGTAGATCTTAAAAAAGCTTTTGAGCAATTTAAATCGATCAAGCCTTGGTTGATGAAAAATAGCGAACACAATGAAAGAGAAAATATTCAAAGCGTCGAAGACCGAGATAAACTTGATGGTAAGTGGGAATGCATTATGTGCTTTTCTTGTAGCACCTCTTGTCCGAGCTATTGGTGGAATGAAGATAAATATTTAGGTCCCGCGGCCCTTTTACAAGCAAATCGATGGATTCAAGATAGTCGTGATGAAGAAAAAAAAGAGAGGCTCAAAGAATTAGATGACAATTTTAAATTGTACCGTTGCCACTCTATTATGAATTGTACTCGCTCTTGCCCCAAAGGGTTAAACCCTGCAAAAGCGATTTCAGAGATAAAATTAGAAATAGCGAGGAATAAATAATGGCTAAAATATCTTTAATTGGCGCTGGTAATATTGGCGGAACACTTGCTCATTTAGCAGCTTTAAAAAAATTAGGTGATGTGACTTTGATTGATGTTGTAGAAGGGATGCCTCAAGGAAAGGCTTTAGACCTTAGTCAATCATCTGCCGTGGAGGGATTTACTGGAAAAATAAAAGGAACGAATGATTTTTCTCATATGAAAAACTCTGATGTCATTATTATTACTGCGGGTTTACCGAGACAGCCCGGAATGAGCAGAGATGATCTTTTGGAAACCAATGGGAAAATTATAAAAAAAATCGCTCTTGATATTAAAAAACACTCACCAAAAGCATTTGTCATTTGTATCACTAATCCTCTTGATGCGATGGTCTATGTCTTACAAAAATATTCAAAGCTTCCAAAAAATATGTGTGTTGGCATGGCAGGAGTTCTTGATTCCTCTCGCATGAAATTCTTTTTATCTGAAGCCTTAGATGTCTCTATTAATGATGTCGAAACTTTTGTTTTGGGAGGACATGGAGATGACATGGTTCCTCTAGTTAATTATACCACTATTGGCGGTATTCCTTTGATGGACTACATCAAAATTAAAAAAGTACCATCCTCTAAAATTCAACAAATTGTTGATCGTACGCGAATGGGTGGCGGTGAAATAGTAAAGCTCTTAAAAAGAGGATCTGCATTTTATGCTCCAGCTAGTTCAGCTATCCAAATGGCTGAAGCTTATCTGTTAAACCAGAAGAAATTACTCCCCTGCGCAGCATATCTCAATGGTCAATATGGATTAAAAAATATGTACATGGGCGTTCCAACAATCATTGGAAGTAAAGGTATTGAAAAGATTATTGAGGTCAAACTTTCGGCTAATGAAAAATCTATGTTGAAGAAATCTGTAAAATCAGTTCAAGGACTAGTAAGCGCAGTTGACAAAATACTTAAATAGACTCAAAAGACAATGACATCAGTGGGAGATAGGAGTATAAATTAATAAGGTTAATGAGATCTTACAATTCTTTTCTGACTGCAAATAACGCCTCTCAAATTATTTCTATATATAAAGACTTTGTCAAAAAGCCATCTTCGGTTGATCAAAGTTGGCATAATTTTTTCAAGGAATTAGCCCCTGAAGAATTAGCCATTCTTGCTGATTATGAAAAACTAGATTGGTCCAAAAAAGCTCGGAGTTCAGATTTTTCACAAACTTCCTTGAACCAGGCTATCTCAGACTCTTTGAGATTAGTCATGATGATCAGAGCTTATAGAGAAATTGGCCACTTAATTGCTGATCTTGATCCTTTGGGCCTAGCAGTAAAATCAAAACCTCAAGGATTAGACCCAGAGTATTATGGCTTTCAAGAAAAAGATTTAGATCGAAAAATTTTCCTTTCAGGATATTTGGGGTTTGAGAACGCATCTGTACGACAAGTATTTGAAAAATTACAAAAAATTTATTCTGGCACCTTATCAATTGAATATAAGCATATTCAAAGTGCTGATGAGTATCGATGGCTTAAAGATAGAATTGAAGATCGAAAAGATATGCAACTTACCCCTAAAGGAAAAAGAACTATTTTAGAGAGACTAATTTCAGCAGAATATTTTGAAAAATTTTTAGATACAAAATATCGAGGCACCAAAAGATTTGGACTTGATGGTGCAGAGTCCACTATTCCAGCACTCGAGCAAATTTTAAAAAGATCATCAGAGTATGGTATTGAAGACTTTTCTTTTGCCTGTGCTCATCGAGGACGTTTAAATATTTTAGCGAACGTTGTCAAAAAACCACACATACAAATCTTTAGTGAGTTTATTCATGGGGGCGAAAACGCTTTAAGTAACGAAGGTTCAGGTGATGTGAAATATCACTTAGGTGCCAGTTCAGATAGGAGTTTTAGTGGAAATCTTATTCATGTCAGTATGGCGGCTAATCCTTCACATTTGGAAGCCGTAAACCCTGTTGTTGCCGGTAAAATTCGCGCAAAACAAGCCAGAGTAGGTGATAAAGATAATTCTAAAGTTTCTGGACTGTTAATACATGGAGATGCGGCTATTGCAGGACAAGGTGTTGTTGCAGAAACATTTACAATGTCCCAGCTTAATGGCTATCGTATCGGTGGACTTATTCATTTTATTATTAATAATCAAATTGGTTTTACCACAGCTCCTCAATATAGCAGATCAGCTCCCTACTCTTCTGAGATTGGAAAAATAGTTCAAGCCCCAATTTTTCATGTTAATGGTGATGATCCTGAAGCTGTAGTCCTTGCTTCAAGAGCAGCTACAGAATTTCGAAATACTTTCAAAAAAGATACTTTAGTGGATATGTTCTGTTATCGCAAACATGGACATAATGAGGGTGATGAACCCTCTTTCACTCAGCCCCTCATGTACCAAACTATAAAAAAGAAAAAATCAGTAGCTGAGATCTACGCAAATAAACTTATTGAAGAAGAAGTACTTAATACAAAACAGATTGATTTTATTAAAGATGCAGTTTGGTCAGATTTAGAGAAGAAATTTGAAAAAGCTAAAAATTATAAATTAAAAACAAAATCTTGGATGGGGGGACAGTGGAGTGGTTTAAGTAGAGCCCCTAAAGACACACTTCGACGAGGCAGAACGTCCGAACCTACAAAATCTCTCCAAGATATAGGAAAAAAAATTACTCAAGTGCCTAAAGACTTTAATTTGCATCCTAAGCTACAAAAGTTTAACGCATCAAGATTAAAAGCAATTCAATCGGGTAAAGGAATAGACTGGGCATTTGCTGAGGCCTTAGCTTTTGGGTCACTTTTAAAAGAGGGTTTTAAAGTAAGGCTAGCCGGACAAGACTCAGGGCGGGGTACGTTCAGTCAGAGACATTCCGTCTTTTATGATCAAAAAACTGAAGATCGTTATATTCCTTTAAATCATGTTTCAAAAAATCAAAAGCAGTTTGAAGTCATCGATAGTTTTTTATCTGAAATGGGAGTTCTCGGATTTGAATATGGTTATTCTTTAGCAGACCCCAATACATTGGTTATTTGGGAGGCTCAATTTGGAGATTTTGCAAATGGAGCTCAAATTATTATTGATCAATTTATAGCCGCGAGTGAGAGAAAATGGCAACAAATGAGCGGATTAGTGATGCTTCTTCCTCATGGTCACGAAGGAATGGGTCCCGAACACTCAAGCGCCAGAATAGAGCGATTTCTTCAGATGGCAGCTGAGGATAACATTCAATTATTAAATTGCACAACCCCAGCAAGTTACTTTCATGCACTTCGCAGACAACTACACAGAAATTTCAGAAAACCACTAGTTATATTTACACCCAAGTCAACATTGCGACACCCAAATAATGTTTCAAATATTGAAGATTTTTCAGGACATTCTGCTTTCCATCGAATTATTGATGAAGATATTAAAAATCCAAAAAGAGTAGTGTTTTGTTCAGGTAAGATCTTTTATGAATTAGATGATTATCGAAAAGAAAATAAAATCAAAGATGTAAAAATTGTTCGATTAGAACAAATTTATCCTTTTCCTTTTGATACTTTAGGAGAGGTAATCCTAAAGCATAAAGATGCTGAGATGTTGTGGGTTCAAGAAGAGCCAAAGAATATGGGAGCCTGGTCATTTGTCAAAAGTAGAATTAGACACTTATTTAAAAAACATGATTTAGAAAAAAATCTCCATTATATTGGTAGGAGGCGAGCAGCAGCTCCAGCAACAGGAATAGCAAAAAGACATAATGCTAATCAGGACTTAATTAAAAAATTAGCACTACATTCACCACTCAAAAATGTGATAAAAGAAAGGACGGGAGTAAGTTTTATAAAATTTAAAAACTTACCAACAAACGAATGACCGATATTATCGTACCAGAATTAGGCGAGTCTATTATTGAAGGCACTTTGACTGCTTGGTTAGTCAAAGAGGGTGCTTCTTTTCAGGCAGGGGATAACTTAGCAGAAATTGAAACTGAAAAGATAACAATTGAAATTCCCGCTCAATCAGCAGGTACGATTTCCAAAATTTTAGTTACTGAAGGAAGTTCAGTAAAAGTAGGTGAGGTTATTGCACAATTTTCTCAAGGTGGAGAAGCCGCTGCACCATCACCATCAAAAGTGGTACAAGAAGAGACACCCACCTCTTCTTCAAAACCAGTGGAAGAGCCAAAAGTCGAAAAAAGTCATGAAAATCAGCCAAAAAAATCAGAACCAGCCATCTCTAATTTTGATGAGCAGGTTGATAAAGAGGGTGAAAGATCAGTTCCAATGTCAAAGTTGCGTCAAACAATTGCTCGAAGATTAAAAGATGCACAAAATACAGCGGCTATTTTAACAACCTTCAACGAAGTTGATATGACCGCTATTATGGCTCTTCGAAAAAAACAACAAGCTGCTTTCCAAAAAAAACATGGAGTTAAACTAGGCATCATGTCTTTTTTTGTAAAAGCATGTGTTCAGGTTTTAAAGGAACTACCTGAAATAAACTCAGAAATTTTTGAAGATAAAATAATTTATAAAAATTATTTTGATATTGGTGTTGCAATTGGTTCAGAAAAAGGACTAGTGGTCCCTATTATTCGTAATGCTGAAAAATTATCGAATGCTGAAATTGAAAAAGAAATTATTAATTTAGCTACGAAAGCAAACTCTAATAAGTTAGCTATGAAAGATTTATCAGGAGGGACTTTTTCTATAACTAATGGAGGTGTTTATGGATCTATGATGAGCACCCCAATTATTAATCCTCCTCAAAGCGCAATCCTTGGAATGCATTCTATAATTGAGCGACCCATCGCTGTCAAAAATAAGGTTGTGATACGACCTATGATGTATACTGCCCTTAGTTATGATCATCGACTAATTGATGGTAAGCAAGCTGTCACTTTCTTAGTGAGACTAAAAGAAATTTTAGAAGACCCGAAGGTCGATTAATTTTTTAAAATATTATTTAGAACGAAATTCAAAATACCATCAGACTTATAATATTGTAATTCGTTAATCGTATCTATTCTCAAGGTACACTGTAATTCTTTAGTGGCGTCACCCTGTTTTAAAATTACAGATATTTTTTCAAGTGGCTTAATTTCAGAATGTAATTTGATATCAACCAGATCAGAGGATTTAATTCCAAGTTCTTGAATATTGGTGTTATCAAGCTGAATGGGAAGTACGCCCATTCCGATTAGGTTTGATCGATGTATTCTCTCAAAGCTCTCTGCAATTACTGCTTTTATTCCGAGTAATTTCGTTCCTTTAGCCGCCCAGTCTCTTGAGGATCCTGTACCATATTCTTGGCCAGCGAAAACTATAATGTTTTCAGCTCTTTTTTGATATTCCATGGCCACTTCGTAGACACTCATTTGCTTTTTTTCTGGCTCCAGTATGGAATACCCGCCCTCTACATCAGAAAGGAGTTCATTTTTAATTCTGATATTGGCAAATGTGCCTCGAACCATCACTTCATGGTTTCCTCTTCTGGCTCCGTATGAGTTAAAGTCTTTTTGTAAAATCTGTCTTTCCATAAAATAATCACCTGCAGGACTATCTTGTTTAATGGCCCCAGCTGGAGAAATATGATCAGTGGTTACACTATTTCCCAATAAGAGAAGAGGTCTAGCATTGTCAATATTCTGAATTTCTTTTTCATCTTCAGAGATAGTATCAAAGAAAGGCGGTTTTTGAACATAAGTAGACTCTTCTTTCCATTGATATAAATCCCCCTCGGAGGTTTGAATGTTTTGCCATTCTTTTGGACCTAGAAGGGCATTGCTGTATTGTTGAGAAAACATTTCAGCAGAAACATGCTGACCAACAATAGAATTAATTTCCTCATTAGTTGGCCAAATATCTTTTAAGAATATTTCTTTACCCTCACTGCTGACACCTAAGGCATCTTTTGACAAATCAATATTGACAGTACCAGCCAAAGCATAAGCCACTACTAGCGGAGGTGAGGCAAGGTAATTAGCTTTCACATGAGGATTAACGCGACCCTCAAAATTTCTATTACCCGAAAGAACGGATGCAACTGTTAAGTTATTTTCAGTTATTGCATCTGCGATGTCTGGATGAAGAGGCCCGGAATTTCCAATACAGGTAGTACAACCATAGCCGACTAGATGAAATCCCATGGCGTCTAAATGTTTGGTTAAATCTGATTTATTAAGATAGTCCGTAACTACTTTAGAGCCTGGAGCAAGAGAAGTTTTTACCCAAGGTTTGACTTGCATCCCAAGTTCGCTTGCTTTTTTTGCAACTAGTCCTGCTGCTACAAGAACATTTGGGTTCGATGTATTCGTACATGATGTAATAGCAGCAATAACAACATCACCGTCAGTTAATTGGTAATTGTGATTTTTTACTTCAGATTTTTTCGAGTCACCTTGTAATAGTTTTTGAAAATTTGCCGATACCCCATTTAAATTTATTCTATCTTGAGGTCTTTTTGGCCCTGCTAAAGATGCCTGAACTGAGCCGAGATTTAATTCAAGATGATCATTGTATTCACTTTGATTATCCATCCAAAGTCCTTGAATTTTGTTATATTTTTCAACAATTTCTACAAGGTCTTTATCTCTCGCTGTGAGATTGAGATATTTTACAGTTTCCTCATCCGTGGAAAAAAATCCACAAGTAGCTCCGTATTCGGGGGCCATGTTCGCAATTGTAGCCCGATCTGCTAAAGATAAGTTTTTGACACCCTCGCCGTAGAATTCGACAAATTTACCAACTACTCCTTTGGCTCTAAGCATTTCCACAACAGTTAAGACTAAGTCAGTCGCAGTAACGCCTTCTTGAAGGCTACCTTCTATTTTAAAACCCACAACCTCAGGAAGTAACATTGAAACTGATTGACCAAGCATTGCAGCTTCCGCTTCAATTCCTCCGACACCCCACCCCAAAACACCTAAAGCATTAACCATTGTTGTGTGGCTATCAGTTCCTACAAGCGTATCAGGATATAAGTATTCACTTCCGTTTATAGACTTGCTCCAAACAACTTTAGATAAGTACTCTAAGTTAACTTGATGACAAATTCCGGTTCCAGGTGGAATGACTCGAAAATTTTCAAAAGCTTGCTGTCCCCATTTTAAAAATTCGTAACGTTCTTTGTTTCTTCCAAATTCCATATCTACATTTTTTTGAAAGGCATTTGGTGTTGCGAAATAATCAACCATCACAGAATGATCAATAACAAGATCCACTTGAGAGAGAGGGTTGATCGATGAAGGGTTTTTCTCTTTTAAGGCTACCGCATCTCTCATTGCTGCAAGATCAGCAACTGCAGGTACGCCTGTGAAATCTTGCAACAGAACACGAGCAGGAAGAAAGAATATTTCATGCTTTTCTTCTGGATTTTTTAAAACTTTTTCGATTAAATTTTTATTTACATCTTTGCCATCCTCAAGGCGCAATAAATTTTCTATGAGAATTTTTTTGCATTTTGGTAATTTTTGTATTCCGGAAAATTGATCATGGAGTTTAGAGATATTATAGAAACTAAACTGTTTATTACCTATATTTAATGAGTCTAAGACTTTGAAGCTATCAAGTGAATTCATGAAGAAACTTTTATCATTTTATTAATAGTTATTTTTATGCAAAAAACTAATAAATTAGCGCAAATATCTTTCTTTTAGTAAATCATACAATTTCTGCGCATCATAGGTTAGCTCCCTTCGTGCCCTCTTAATCAGTCCCATTGTTCTTGTGATTTTTGGATCTATCAGGGGTCTGTATGATAGATTCCTATGTTCTTTTGAAACAGCTAGTTTTGGAGCTAAAGTAATACCTAAACCTTGTTCAACCATAGCCAAAGCTGATGGGATATGCCTAACTTCATAAGTCCAGTCAAGATCTTCATTCTGTAATGCTAGTGCGTTTTCAAAATAAACCCTACTTCCAGACCCTTTCCAGACAGATATAAAATCTCGATTTTTAATATCAGATAATTTAATTTTCTTTTTTTTCTCTAGTGGGTCGCCTTTGGGGAAAACTACAATATAGTCTTCAACGAATAATTTTTCAAAACTAATACCGGGCTCTTGGATACCTGTAAAATTAATTCCAAACTCACATTCACCTCCTAAAACACTATCAACGACATAATTAGAGGAGCGCTCAATGATTTGAATTTTACATCTGGGTTCCATTTTTTTGAAAATTTTGATTGTTGGATAAATAATATTACTAAGTGCTGAATTAACAGCTCCGATTTTGATTATCGAAGGAAAACTATATTTCTCATTGAGTGTTCGAGAGGCAGTTTTGATTGCTTCAATTATACCTCTAGCTCTCTCATAAAAATTCCTTCCAGAGTAGGAAAGACTAACTTTTCTTGTTGTACGATCAAATAGCTTTGTCCCTAGTTCTTGTTCTAGTTTTTGTATTCTTCTAGACAGAGCTGGCTGCGATAAATTTAGGCTAGCTGCCGCTTTGGCAAAAGAGTTAGTTTCTGTTAATTCTATAAATGCTTCGATATCACCAATTTCAATATTAATGCGCATTTAACATTAATATCAAATACTGCAGTAATTAAAAACTTTATTGTATGAATATTATTTAAAAAAAAAATTTGATTGTACATTTTTTGAACAATTCATGTTAATTCGTTAATAAAATATAATCATAATGCAATAAACTAATTAATGCCCCATTTGTAGTATTTTCAAAATCATTTTTTTTGTAAGGAGGATAAAAATGAATTTACGATCAAAAATTTTCTCATTTGGCGCATCAATTGGTTTTGCATTTTTTGTATCAATGCCTTCGAACGCTGCTGATATGAGTGGTAAAACAATAGAATGGACCATTCCTTTTTCAGAAACTGGAGGTTCAGCAAAATGGGCTAACTTTTTTGCACCTTTGCTCTCAGAGCATATGGAGGGCAATCCTAATGTGGTTGTCAAGTTTATGCCTGGAGCGGGTTCAACAAAAGGTGCTAACTGGTTTCAAGAGCAAAACCATGTCGATGGCACCACCATGTTCGGATCATCTGGCTCTACTCAGTTTCCTTATTTACTTGGAGACCCAAGAGTTCGTTATGAATATAAAGATTGGATTCCTGTTATGGCCTCAGGAACTGGTGGGGTTGCGTATCTGACTCCAGAAGACGGCAAGGTCTTTGATGGTTCTACCAATAACCCTTTTTTCAAAAATAAAACATATATTTATGGAAACCAAGGTGCTACTCGTCTTGATCTAATACCCGCTTTAGCTTGGGAAATGTTAGGAATGAATGTTGAGC
>Ga0255769_10004342_pt1 | contig 13825 bp, 9 predicted proteins | sample 041ome_9_FD_179637 | JGI IMG/M metagenome (GOLD analysis project Ga0255769, IMG submission 179637) | Coastal salt marsh microbial communities from the Groves Creek Marsh, Skidaway Island, Georgia - 041413US metaG (version 2) | ecosystem: Environmental > Aquatic > Marine > Intertidal zone > Salt... | reverse complement strand
ATTTGTGCTGGAAAAGAGGGTCGACGCCTAAGAAGTGTTTTTGAACCACCTTCGGCTTTTGGTTGTCGTTCGTCTTCGTCGCGATGGTTGAGGTGGTGGTAAGGGTGAAGAAAATCAACACCAGAAAGAAAAAGGCCATCGTGTGTGTGCGCTTTCTTTTCTGACGTTTTTAGTTGAAAAAAAATTCATCATGAAAAATTATTTTTTAGTAGACAGAAGAGGAGATCTCTCTCTCTCTCTTTCATTTTTACAAAACGTTTCATCTATAGATGACGCGAAAAAGAGGGGTCATTCTCGCGGGGTCAGTAGGTATAGGAGTTGTAGATGTAGTAGGATTTTTACTTTGATCATCATTTAGTAGTCTGCGGCTCGTAATCGCGCTCGCAAGACCGGGACGGTTCCGGCGGCGTCCAAGTTCATCGCCTCGCACGCGGCGACGAGATCTGCTTTTTTCATTTTGGAAAGCGGCGTTTTATTCGACGTCGTTGTGAGATCTACCGACGATGATTGCGCGGTGATGACGGTAGAAGTTGGAGTAATGGGAGCGGGAGCAGCGGGAGCAGTAGCGGCAGCAGCGGCGGCACTGTTATTCGTTGCTTCCGTGACTGCCTTCACGGCGGCGTCAAACGTTCTCGCCGAGTCGTCTTCGGCTTTCTCCGCGAGTTGTTGTAAAGCCTCCGCGCGCATCTCCGCGTCGCGAGTGGCGGCTTCGGCAATCAAAACTTTCTCCTCAAGAGCGCGCATTTGGTAATGGAAGTCTTCTCGAACCTTTTCCACGGCTCGCGCTTCTCTTTCTTCGAATTCAGACTGGAAGGTGCTCAATTTTTCTTTCTTCAAATCGAGTTCGCTGAACAAAACCGACGTTTGCTTCTTCTCTTTGTCCAACTCCATTTGTAACGAACCTAACTGCAACTCGAGCGCGGAATAGGTCACGGCGCTTTCAGTTCGTTCTTTCATCAACAACGACTCGGCTTGTTTCGCGCGTTCTTTGGTTTCCGAGACAATCTTCATCGCTTCGATTTGAGCTTCTTCTTTGACTTTCGCCAACGTCTCGGTCGTTCGCAACGCGTGGTTATCCGCTTCAGCGAGTCTGTTTTCGAGCTCATTCGCGAGCGCAGTCAATCTTCTCACCTCATCTTTCGCCGCGTTCTCGATTTGAACCGTTTGACTCAACTCTCTCTTCAATTCGATGTTTTCTTTCGCGGCATTTTGAAACGTTTGCTTCATACTTTCGTAGTTTCTCTGCGTATCCTTCAACTTTTGCTCCGTCTCTTGGACGTTCTTTAGGTGAACGGAGTTTTCGTACCTTTGTCTCGTCACTACGTCTTGGCGCAACGCGCGGTTTTTGTCATCAAGTTCTTGTTTTTGCTCGACTAAAGAAGCGTTCACCATTCGTTGCGCCAACAAATCGGCGCGCGCGTTCGAGGCATCTTCCTCTTTTTCCATCTTTTGCGCGTTCAACAATTCCATGTTTCTTTGCATTTCTTCGATTTCCGAAGGCTCGACCAAATTCAACGCCGCTTGCGACGCCTCGTGTAACTCTTGTTTCAAGCTTTCCACGGCCGAATCTTTCTCTTGCAAAGTTCTTTCCAACTCCCACACTTTCTTCATTTGCTCTTTGACTTTCATCTCTGCCTCCATTTTGACTTTCATCGCGTAGTTTTGCGCCTTGTCCAAACGCGCCTTGTAGTCTTCGCTCAAGTCCGTTTTAGAGTCCAACTCCGTTTGCAAAGTCGTAATTTTCTGCATGAACCCTTGAACACGCTCTTCGGCGTGCATTAAAGCGTCGCGGAAGGTTTTCGCGTTTGATTGCTCCTTCTTTACGCGTTCGTGCAAGTTGGAAATTTCCCTCTCGTATTGCTTCGAGTTGGCTTGAAACTCTTGGCGCATCTCCTCTTTCTCTTGGAGCATCTCCTCTTTCTCCGAGGCAAAGTTTGCTCTTTCCATTTGAATTTGCTGCAAAGCTTCCATTTGCGCCTTTTCCATTTCCTCGGCTTTTGCCGCAGACGCTTGAACTCTATTCTTCATGTTTTCTAACTCGCTTTGTAACGAACGGTTTCTCTCGTTTGCGCGCAACGTCGTCTCCTCGTAGTGTTGGTGCATCTTCGTCAACTCTTGCTCCAAGGAGATTTTCGTCTTCTTCGACTCTTCGACTTCGAGTTCAATCATTTCAATCTCTTTGACGGCCATTTCGGCGTCCTTCTCGTAGTCATGCTTTTCGTTTTCCAACTGTTGTGCCAAGTTTACGAGAAGTTGCTTCTTCTCGGCATCGAAAGCGAGTTCGGCTTCTTTCAACGCCGTCTCGGCCTCGTACGAGGCTAGCTTTGCGCTTTCGTGCGCAAACTTTTCATTCGCGAGTTGTCTCTCAATATTCGCGACGCGCATGCCCTCATTCTCCGTGGCTTCGATGATGGACGCTTCCAATAAAGAAATCTCGTTCTTCGCCTTCGTGAGTTCTTCTTGTATAGATTGGATTTCCTCGTCGTGCGCTTGTTCTCGCGTAAACAACTCGTTTTGGACCGATTTCAACAGTTCGTTCGCGATTGCCAACTCGTGTTTTCTTTGAATCAACTTCACGGAAATGTCGTGATACTTTTGCTCCAAATCGACGATTCTTGCGTTCGCTTTCTCCAACGGAATGCTCATTTGCACTTCGAGCGTTTGTTTCTTCTTTTCGAGTTCCTCGGCCATATCCGCTCTCATTTTTTGCTCTTGCACTTCCATGTCCGCTTTAAACGTCTCAATTTCGTTCTTCGTCTCGTTTCTCACGAACTCCATTTGTTCCAACAACGCTCGTTCGGCTAATTTCGCCTGGTTTCTGATTTCGTCGATGACTTTGGTGTTTTGCGCCTCGGCGTTGAGAAAATCTTGCGTTTGGTCGCGTTCCATGTTTTCAAATTTCTCCAACTCTTTCTTCGCGTCCAAAAGCTCTTGTTTTAAGTTTTCAATCGCCTCGCGGTTATTCAAGTTCTGTCCGGACAACAACGAGATTTGATTCGTCAACGCCGAGACCGTTTGCTCGCTCGAGCGTTGTAAATCTTGAATCTCCTTCGTGCGTTTATCGAGCGCCATGCGCGCTTCCAACTTGGCGCTCTTCACTTGCGATTCAAACTCCGCTGCTTCTTTTTGCGCTTTATACACCAAATCTTGCGCCTTTTCCAATTTTTCTGGCAACGTTTGCAACGCTTTTAATCGTTCTCCTTGCGACATCAACTGAAAATCGGTATCCGAGACGAAATCCGTCACGATGGCTCTCAACACCTTCGCGTCTTGACTCTCCCAATCCAAATCCCCACCACTCATGGCTTTCTTCAAGCGTTCGTCCAAGTCTTTGTTTCCAGTGGATTTCATAAAGTTAAAAATCGATTCGTCCTTCAAAACCTCTTCAATCTTCTCCGCGGCGGAAATTTTCGCCTCTTGCCTCCCGCGTTCGCTCAGCAAAGGCTTGAGAACTTCCGGTCCATACTTCAACGTCGCGCCTAAACCGACGAGTTGTTCAAACGCCGCCATTGGAGCGAATCCTTCGATGGCGCTCGATAAAGCCGAGGCCCCAAACCCAGCCGCTAAGGCTCCAATCGATGCCGCGCCAAGGAGCGCGTTTTTCTTGTCCTGCTGTTGCAGCGAGGACGAGGTGGAAGGCGAAGAAGAAGAAGGAGAAGCCACGTCTTTCTCTTCTTTCTCTTCTTCTTTCTCTTCTTCTTCTTCTTCTTCTTCTTCGACGACGACTGTAGTACTATTCGCAGAAGACGACGGCAAGGACGACGACGACGACGCTTTCTTCAAGATCCCACCCGAGGTGACCGATTGAATCGAGTCGTCGATTTTCGTAAACTCCGGCGACAGCGGGTCGACGAGACTACGTCGTTGTTCTTCTTCTTCTTCTTCTTTCTTAATATTTTTTGCTTCTTTTTCACCTCCTCCAATTGCGGAAAAATCAAACTCGACGTTTTCGTTGCTCTGTTGTTGTTTTACCACGGACGAAGACGAAGAGGAAGAAGAGGAAGAAGATTCATTCTCATCGGTAGCATCCGTCGCCGCCGCGCGAACGACCAGTCGACCAAGGAGTGATGATGACGGTGTTCTTCTTTTCAGACCTAAACTCATCTTCATTGTCTTCTTCTTCTTTGCTGCCGTTGAGAAAAAAGAGGAGGCGGAGGACGTGGAGGACGTTTCGAACGTTTTCATCATGATGTTTTAAATAATAAATAGTAAACGAAGAAGAAGATGGTATCACGCAATCAATAATGTGTGATGATGTGTAACTCGTAATAATCGAGCAGCGTTTTTGTCGCGCGTCTTCTCGCAGGAATATAATGCTATGTGTGTAAGAAGCGAGAGCTAAAGCGTTGTTTATATCTCTCTTCTCTGTTGTTATGAAGAAGAGAAAAAAGTGCTTCAATCGATTTGAATTATTCATTTTTGAATTTTTTTTGAAAAACGAACGAGATTTGAAATTCCACGTCAGCTCGTGTTTCTGGACGGAAGAAAAAAGAGGATGATGATTTTTTCGGGGGGGCAGACTCGTGCGAAAAAGTCGGCAGAAAAAAGCAAGCCGAAAGGGAAGATGAAGAAACGGAAAAGCGACGCTTCTCATGAAAAACGAGAAGAAGAAGAAGAAGAAGGAGAGGAAGAAGAGGAAGAAGAGGAATTACGACTGCCGCCTCTCCCTTCGACTCGGTTGAGCAAAGAAGCGCTGATCGATAAGTTTAAAAACTTTGAGGACGTGAAGGTGAGACCACCATCGTCATCGAGAGACGACGACGACGATATCGAGAGAGGAGAACTGAAGATGGACTTTAACAAAGTGCCGGAGATTCTGAAAGATTTCGACCGAGGAGGAAAAAACGGCGGCGACGCCGACGATGGATTCGTTGGATTTTCTTCCGACTCGGATGATAAAAATGAAGTCTTAGAGAAGAAATCGAAAGGAAAGGAAGAAGAAAAAGAAGAAGATGGTAACGATGATGATGATAAAGATATTAGTTTCGAGGAGAAACTATTATCCAACGCGGCGGATGATCGTTCGGGTAAACTGCGAATGCGGGCAGATATTGCACTCAACGAGGGAGAATACGCCGGAAAAAGCACGAGCCGAGCGAAGATGTTCGCGGACGAGGAAGAGGAATTAAGGAAGAACAATCCGCATTACGACGAAGATGTAGACCTAGACGATTTTGAGGGAGATGATTACCCCGATGAGGAAGAAGATTTTGAGAACAAAAGCATAGGATCGGCAGAAGAGGAAGAGTATTCGGACGACGAGAGCGAAGAAGAGGAAGAAAAGAACAAGAACAAGAAAGAAGGCAGCACACGAAGGAACGAATACGACAACTTTTCCGACGACGACGACGACGACGACGACGACGACGACGGGGGATGGAACATCCACGATGAAGGCGATGAAGAGATGCGCGCGGTGTTGGATTCAGCCACGCGGAAAAAAGGTAAGAGAAGGAAGAGCGATAAAGAAGCGGCAAAGATGTTCAAGAAGTTTGAGGCAGAATTGCCACGATTGAATATTTCTGACGACGAAGATGAAGATGAAGAGGACGAAGACGACGATGATGATGCAGATGCAATGGATGAAGATGACGACGAAGAAGAAGATGAACTCGGAGGTGAAGGAGGTGGAGCGAAAGACAATAGAGAAGAGGATGAAGAGGACGACGACGATGATGATGATTTTGAGGACGACGACGATGATTTTGATTACGCAGGTGCCATGGAAAAGGATGACGTGAAAAGAAAACCATCGAGTACGAAACGAGCGAGCGCACGAGACGAAGAAGAAGAAGAAGACGAAGACGATGAAGACGACGACGATGAAATCGAGGATGCCGCCGATCCGCGACTTGAAGAAGAACTGAAAAAGTTTGAGCTCGAAGAACAAGAAACGAAACGCTTGGCGGAGCAAAAAGCGAAAACGGAACAAAAATCAAAGTCTGTGCGCATTCAGAGAGCTCTGTGGGAGCAAATGCTCCGGATGCGGATCAAGTTGCAAAAAGGCATCGAAAACGGCATGAAAATGCCAGGTCCACTCGCCAATCAAGGTTTGCGTCGTCTCTCGGAAAGCGCAAACAAATCGCTCGACTCGCTCGCGACTACTGCAAAAGATACACTTCTCTCGATGTTGCACTTGCAGGTGTATTTGATGAAACAATTTGAAAAGACGGGCGAAGTAGACACGACCGAGGTTGCCGCGAAATTGAAAAATCTCAAACAGAAACGAGAAGAGGAGAAGAGCGACGGTGGTGTCAGCGGTCCTTTAACCTCCACGGAACAGTTTTGGAACGTGTGCGAAGCTATGCAAAACGAATTTGCGGAGTTTCGAGATTCGAGTTGCGATCGATGGCAAAGAAAATCGCAAGTGTCTTCTGGAAACGCTGGAAATTTAAAGGCGTTCAATCAAAACATCTCTCAGCAAGTCCGCGCGGCTATGCTCGCACCAGAGAAAGCCATCGATAGATCCCGCCCCGTGCTGACGCGCACAAAAAAAATTGGAGAAAACGTTCAAGTATCTCGGCTCGGTGATACTACAAATTCGGACGATTCCGACGATGAGCATTTCGATCGAGATGAAGACGGAGCGCGCCCGAACAAGAATGGTTCCTCCATAGAATCGCGCAAAGATATCGAATCGTACGACGATTTCGACATGTACGAGCAGTTACTCAAAGAGTTTCTCGAGTCTGGTAACGTCGATGGCGACGCCCCGAGGAGTGCGGCGAAGCCCGCGAAAAGAAGGAAGATTGTCGATCGCAGAGCTTCGAAAGGTAGAAAATTACGATATCACGTCCAAGAACCTCTGGTAAACTTCGTCTCTTCGATTGAAGAAGAAGTGCCGCAATGGGCGGATAAGCTATTCACGCAACTCTTCGCGAGTAAAGGATAGGGATTAGAATTAGCATAGAAAAAGGAATTAGAAAGGAGCACACACACGTACGCAGCAGTTGTAACACGTTTAAAAAAGTATTCAAGTAGTATATAGCAGACCAAAATTTGCAAACTTTTGTTAATTATTCTTTTTGTCTCTCGTACTCGTCTTCCCTTTGTTCCAACGAACCAAAAGAAAACATCTCATATTCATTTCGCCTCTTCAATCTTCTCCGCGCTTTCAATTGACTTGACAGGTCCACTCACGTGTATGAAATCGTGATGTGTCTCGGGTCGCGGCCATGGCCTAAGGTATCAAAATTCATGCGTATACAGAAGCTAAGTTGATTATGACATACCATGCTTTGGCGTCTAACGCCGTCTCCCGCGCGATGTCGAAAGATGAGATTAAGCCGTAAAACTTCCCTTCGTCGTCTGTCACGAGCAAATGGTGCAATTTATGTTTTCTCATCGTTTCTGCGGCCTCGTCTTTAGACATGTGCATGTTCACCGCGATTGGATGCGAAGTCATCACCTTTCTGACCGCCTCGTTCAAAGGCACGGATTCTAGGTACCACTGCGATACTGAAAATTTTTATCGTGAGTTCCAAGAAGAAAGAAGAAGAAAAAAATCTCTCACCGTCGGTGTGCGTGACAATCCCGTGAACTTTCTCGGCGTCGAGCTCATCGATGACAACAAGCGACCCAATCCCTGTGCAGTTTCAAAAGGTTGTCGTTGTGGTTTGAAAAAGTCAGTCGTCGTGGTGTGTGCGCGTTGCGCGCGCGTTCAGTTACGAGATTTTTGAGTCCAAGATACAAAACACAAAACACATTTTAAATAACTTTTAATGTAACAAACCACCTTTCATGACGAGCATCTCCACGCATCGTTTGATCGTATCGTTCGCTTGCGCGTGCACGACGTCGTCTTTCTTGACTGCAAACGATGCCACGCTCGGCATATTATTATTTGTTAAAAGCGTGAAAAGTGTGTGTGGTGTAAATATGTGTATATCTCTTTCTTTTTGTGATCAAAAAAAAAATCGTTCGTTCGTGTATTTTTTGTTCACCCCCACGTTGTTTTGTTTGCCGCCAAAACATCAAAATCAAACTTTTTCTCTCTACTTCGTTATAATAATAACAACAACAATGGCACCCCATCAACCAACCACTCCGCAATCTGCGACAAAATCTTCTTCTCCTTCTTCCGAACAACCAATCGCGTTAACTCTTGGCGTTCTCGGCGTCGGAGGGATTGGCAAAGAGTTTTTGTTTCAACTGACGGAATCGCACGTTTTGGAAGGTAAAATCGCCATCGCGTTCATCGCAAACTCCCGAAAAGAAATCAGATTTAAGACGCCGTTCGTTCCGTCCGAACACAACAGAGAGTTGTTGGAAACGTTGTTCGATGGCACGAACGATTTAGCCATTTGGGCGAAGAATTTATACGAGGTTTTGCACGTCGAGTTGGACATTGTGACTTGTTCGAGTCTGTTGGAACGTCAGAGGATTGTTTTAGACGACGTGAGTCCCTCTCTCTCGGACGACAGCAACAATCAGGACATTTCGGACGCTTTGACAAAAGAATCTTTAGACGCTGGTAATACAATTATGACGAAACCGTGGAAAAAAGGACGGTATTGCATCGTCGACATGACATCGTCCGATGAAATCGCGGAGTTATATCACGTGTTTTTGGCGTTGGGCGTGCATATCGTAACTCCGAACAAGAAGTGTAACTCCGGGCCGACGGCGCGAGATCAGAAGTGCAGAGGGTTGAGTTCTATGAGTTGGTCCACGGCGAGTTGGTTTTACGAGGCGACGATTGGCGCTGGTTTACCAATCATATCGACTTTAAGAAACCTGACGAGTAGCGGCGACGAGGTGTACCAAATCAAAGGCGTTTTTAGCGGCACGATGTCCTATTTGTTCAACACTTTCGACGGGTCGACGCCGTTTTCTGAGGTTGTAAAAACAGCCAAGAAACTCGGGTATACGGAACCAGACGCGCGAGAGGACTTGAACGGCCAAGACGTTGCGCGAAAAGTGGTCATCGCGGCCAGAGAGTCCGGCTGGCTGGACGCGTCCATCGAAAAGACGTCGATTGAATCGTTGGTTCCGGAAGAGTTGAGAGCGTGTTCCTCGGAGGAGTTTGATGACAAGTTTGGAAAATTGTACGACACCGTCATTGCGCAAAAGTTCGCGGACGCGAAGAAGAGGGGAAACGTGTTGCGATTTTGCGGAAGCGCGGATTTACGAACGAAAGAGCTGAAAGTAGAACTCATGGAGTTTCCGATGTCTCACGCGTTCGCGAATTTACAAGGAAGCCAAAACGTCGTCGAGATTGAATCGAAGAGGTATAACCCGACCGATTCGTGTTGTTTAACGATTTCCGGCCCAGGCGCCGGGGCGGCAGTCACCGCGGGTGGTGTGTTAGGGGACGTCGCGAAACTCGTCGCGCGATTAGGAGACGTGGAAGTTTTGGTTTAATTTGCCGTGCGCCGCAGCTGTTTTCATTGAATTCTACAAATGTGTACATATATATTTATCAGGAATGACTACTTCTACAACCTCTCTAAGCCGCGACATCGCTACGTTCAAACTCCAACGGCATCAACTCTCTATTAGTATTTAATCCCTCTCCTTCTTCTTCCGCTAATTCTATTCCTCCTCCCCATCTCCTGGCCCTCCTCCTACTGTTACCGACGAAACAATAAAAACATGCACCTAAAGTCTCCGCGACTTCTGTTTTGTTCGGATGCACAAAAATAAACACCAACGCGTGGAAAAAGCCTTGCAAATTCTTCAAGATCACGTGCGTGATGGCTAGATACACGTTCACGTCGGGTTTCTCGTATTGGAACAAGTTCTCTAAACGCATGAACGTTCCCGGGATATTCGTAATGATTTGAATAATCGGATACGCCGCTAACGCGTACACTAAACTCTCCGCTTTCTTCACCGCGCGTTTCGAGGCTGCTCGCGAGGTGGAACTCTCGTCCCTCTCTTCCTCCTCCATAACGTCCACTTTCGCCCAATCTCCGTCTTCGTTATAATCATCATCTTCTTCTACTTCTTCTACCACAACGTTCGCGTTCATCCTGCTCTCCATCAAAAACGTTCTCAACGTTCTCAACGTCTTGAAAATCTTCACCCAAATGTACGTGTTTGCAGTCATAATCACCCAAATTGGAAGATAAAAGAGCATAAACCTCGCCGTCACCGCCAACTGAGTGCCGTCGTTTTTGATGTGACACTTACCGATTCTCGCGTCGCCGTACAAATTTCGAAACAACGGCAAGACGGACAACGCCACGGACGAGAGGAAAATGACCACAAAATAGTACTTCACGTCTCTCGTTTCCCGTCCGCTTTGTTTCTTCACGACTAAGCTGTACGTGAAATGCGACATCGATATCGACCACATCGCCGTTTGCATCGAAAACAGCTGTATAAAAAATCCTTGCGCTCGGCACCCCAACGGCGTCGAGTATTTACTACCACTACTACTCATCAACTCCTCCAACTTGGTCGTATCGAACGATAACACCGAGACGCAATATCCAAAATCCGCCACGGCGAGCATGTAAATCAATCGAGCCGCTCTCGATTGTCTCGTCGATGGCGCCAAAACGAGCACGTTTAGAAGAATAAACACACATCCAATCAAACTCAAAGAAGCGGTGGAGACGTTCGCCTCGTGTAAAGCTTCTCTCGATTTTTTCGAGAAGATTAAACCAGTCACGGTCATCTTCTCCTCCTCCTCCTCCTCCTCCTCCTCCTCCTCCTCGGTCGTCTCGTCGCGCTCGTCTTCTTCTTAAACCCGTCTTCTTCTCCTTCTTTCCGTCTTCTTTTTGTCTGTGTCTTTTGTGTGTTCTAATGTGTTTTAATGCTTGTTAATGTTGTTAGGTAAAGAGACGAGAAAATCTTCTGAAAAAGGAGGAGAAATTTTGTCAAAAATTTTCAAAAATTTTCGCTCGTAAAAAAAAGAGAAGAGTTGTCTGTTGTGTCGTTTGGTCGTCAGTTTTTTGAGCACCCTCCTCCCAAAATTGATAAAATAAGATTACGCGAAGAAGACGACGACGACAACGATGACAACAACGACGACGAGAGTGACGACGACGTTTACGACGACGAAGAGGAGTAGTGAGAGTAAGAGCAGTACCGAGAAGAAGATGATGACGACGACGAGCAGCGCGAAATCTATTTTGAGACGAAGAAGAAGAAGAAATTATGCACCACCAAACGTCGCCGTCTCATCATCATCGTCCCGAAGTAATAATATCGATTGGGAGAACGACATCGTCTCGAGACACGACGTGACCGAACTCATCGTTTTTAATCGCATGAAAATGAACATTTCGTGGGCCGAATTAGCTTTGACGGTGAATAAATCGAAAGAATGGACGACGAGCGCGTTGCTTGGACAACATCAGATGAGCAAAGAGGAAGCTGAAAAAGTGGGCACAGTATTAGCTCTCCCCTCGGTCGCAGTAAAGCTGTTACAAACGGTTCCGTATAAAGGGAGTTTACCAACCTCTGTGCCGACAGATCCTTTGATTTATAGGTTTTACGAGTTAGTGAACGTGTACGGGACGACGTTCAAGGAGCTCATTCACGAGGAGTTTGGAGACGGCATCATGTCCGCGATAGATTTTAACATGAACTTATCCAAGAAGAAAGGGGATTTGGGGGAAGATAGAGTTTCCATCACCATGAGCGGGAAGTATTTACCGTACAAGAAGTATTAATTATTATTCTACACGCGGTGCACTATTTAGTAGCGGTCTATTGTTGTTGTACATGTTCATTATTATTATACTATCTTCTTTTACCGAACAAGGCTCCGCTGAGCGCTTTGCCCGGAATCAAAGAATTTTTCACGTGTCGAAACGTCAACGATATTCGTTTCTTTTCGTCGTCGTCGTCTCCCTCTCTTTTACTTCCTAAAATTCTTCTTCCTCCTCCTCCTCTGATGCCGTGTAAATAACAGTCGTAACTTTTGCCGTAAAAAACGAGCAAACTTCGTCTCGGGACGAAAACGTCGAACGGTTTCAACGCGTCTTTGAAATCTTCGTGCGGCGTGAACGAAACAATCTCGTCTCGCGCGAGCGAAACCACGCACACGAAACTGGCATACAAAGGTCCATCCTGATGGCTTGAAATTCCTTCGTTCGGTTGGTACTCGTTCACGAGCACGTGATTGAGTCTCAACACTTGTTGTTGTTGTTGTTGTTGTAAAGACGAAGAAGAAGAAGAGGAGAGTGAAAATGTCTCCTTGACGCGTTCGTCGTTTTCTATCCTCAGGCACAAGTCTTTCAGAAAGTTTGGAAGTCGTTCGCCGATTGTTTTTTGCGCGTTGACGGTTCCCCCGAACGTTTTCACCCGTCGACCGGAGAGGACTTTCCACGACGATAATAAAGTTCCTTCTTTTCCTTGTTCCTTTTTCCGTTTCTCTTCACATCCTCCTTTTTCTTCTGATTCTTCTTCTTCTTCTCCGTTGGTAAAAACGTTCGAGAGTAAAATTCGTTCCTCTTCTTCCGATTGGATGAAGTTTTCAATCAGACGAATATCTTTTTGCGCCGTCGTCGTTTTTATCGTCGTCATTTTAGTATCACTCCTTTCTGGCAAGGGTGGTGGTCTTCGTAAACATCGTTCGTTCGTTCGTTCGTTCGTTCGTTCGTCGTTCGTTCGTTCGTGTGTCTATTGAATGAAGTTTGCGCCGTGAAAAGAAGAATAATAAATGAAGCATTGTTTTACCAAAATGAACGCGTAGCAGAGTACTATTAAAAGTATGCATGACTGAAAGTATGTTTGTTTTAAGAAGATGATAAGGAACGAAATCAAGTCAAATCATCCTCGTCGCCTAACAACCCACCACCGGCTGTGATTTTTTTCTTCGCTCTCAGCAACAACGTCGTCTTCCAACTGTCTAAGCGAGAGATATCGTCGAATTGTCCCAAGGCGTTGGCGAACGCGTCTTGGTCTCCGGCTTCGCTCGCGTTGGCCAAATCTTTCAACAACTGTTCTTCTCGAGAATTTGGAAAGGTTGGGTCGATGTCGTTGTATCTTTGGCAGGCGTTTAAAACCCCAACCGGGTCTGCCGCGCACAATCGACAGATTCCCGCGTTTAACAAGTACCCTTTCGCGCTATATTTCAACAAGTTATTCTCCGCCGCGTGTTTCGCGCAGTCTTCGAAAGTTTCGACGGCCATGTCGTATCGCTCCAACTGACCGGCGAGCGACGCGACTCTTAATTTACACTGGTTCGCCGTGCTCTCCGTGTTCTCTCCTAAATAGAGATCCGCGGCTGCCGTAAACGCCTCCAAACTCTCCTCTAATTTCTTCTCTTTTTCCAGCATATCGCCGACTTCTTTCAAATGTTTCGCCGCGATCGATAAACGACCAATCTCGCTAAATTTCTTCGCCGCTTTCTTGAACATCTCGATTGATTTCTTCAGATCGCACTTCTTGTAACAGTTACCGCTTTCCACAAAGTTCATCGCGACTTCGTGATTCGATCCGATTTGAGCATACATTTCCGTCAATTTCTCGTACGTCTCTCCTGCTTCCAACCAGTTTTTTGAGAGTTTAAACTGTATCGCGGCTTTCTCGTATAACTCCGCCGCGTCTTCGTACTTTGAGGACGAGGAGAATAAATTCATGAACCCGCTTTTGTTCAAGCGATTTTCCGCTTGTTTGAGTAAATCCGACATTTATATATATGTACTTTTTCTTCTTTTTATGATGCTGATTTTGAGACGTTGTTGTTGATATCTTCTTCTTCTTCTTCTTCTTCTTTCGTCTCGCTCTCTTCTTCTTCTTCTTTTTCAGTTCGTCTTTGTCTTTGTCTTCTTTGTGTTGTTTGTCTTCTTCTTTCCGCGTCAATCTAAAACGGAAGAAAAGCTTTTGTGAGAGTGAAGTTTTTGTTTTGTCCAGACGAGAGAGAAAA
>Ga0255769_10004327_pt1 | contig 13856 bp, 12 predicted proteins | sample 041ome_9_FD_179637 | JGI IMG/M metagenome (GOLD analysis project Ga0255769, IMG submission 179637) | Coastal salt marsh microbial communities from the Groves Creek Marsh, Skidaway Island, Georgia - 041413US metaG (version 2) | ecosystem: Environmental > Aquatic > Marine > Intertidal zone > Salt... | reverse complement strand
TAGCAGAGAGAGAGAAAGAGAGAGTTTAAGAGGAAGAGTAGGTAGATACAAAAAAGTACCACGAATAATGGGCGTGATAACGGACCAACCCGAGTACCCGGTGACGGACAAACATCCATCCATCTCGAAATGCATCGCAAACTTCAACACGCAAGATTGGGCGACCGCGATCGCGTTTCCAATAGCGTCGTACCCGTTCGGCATGTGGGCAGGGGCGAAAACAATCAACACCAGTTCATATTGCCTGAAAAAACCAACCGCGATCACGGCGATGATTTGTGGAGGGATGTGCGGGATGTTCTTAGCGGTGGAGAATAGCGCGGGGAGGTTGATGGGGTTCCGGAAATAATAAGAGAGAGACTCTTGTTATCACCACTGTACTAAGATTTGGAATTAGAGCGAATAACGTCATCAAACCGATGATTCGACAACGAAGATCGAAGACGTTCAATTATTCGCTCCGATTATTAGGAAACGTTTTGGGAGAGAGAGAAGAGAGAGAGCAGCCGACCGATTTAGAAGACCTTTAAGAGAGAGAGAATTAATTGTTCGATTACGATTTTGCTATATTTACGCATACGAAACGATGCACGGCTACTGTCTGTGTGTGCCATCATCACACAACAACAACAACAACACAAAAAGTGAGAAGACAGAGACAAGAAAAAGAATAAGAGAGTATTCAAAGTTTGTTTTGCCTCTTTTTGTCTCGAGTGTTCTATGTATATCGCTTAACCAACATCTCACATTTTTCTATATCGAGAGATAACATCACAAATTGACACACAAACACATCATCATGAGAGACGATTGTCCTCCTCCGGTAGTCCCCGCGCGAGCGTCCACGTTCGCCCTCGCGCGAATGACTGTTGCACTTTTGGGACGAGGGAGTTTAAGTCAAACGCAAAATGATCTTTTGGCCATGGTTTTTGTGCACTCGTTCCTTTTAGCCAACGGATGGGTTCTCGTTAGGGAAACGAATCAGATTGTGGACGACGACGTGGACGTTTTGTTGCCGCCGTGGGCGAGCAGCAAAAGCGGTGATATTAGCAGTGAGAGTAGCGCTACGTACCGATTCGATTTTTCCGATGATGGAGAATTGAGCACTCTCGTCGACGTGCGCTCGACGAGAGTGGGTAAACACACTTTGAGTGTTACGTTTGCGTTTGAAACAGAAAGAGATATAGAAGAAGAAGAAGAAGACGAGATAAAGACGCTGTTGGTGACCATCAAAGAAGAATCCGTTCGAAAGCTCGGGGAGGATATCGTGAATCAAATGGTAAAGGAGAAGATATTAAACCACCGCGGGATGGTCGAGCCTGCGAAAGAGAAGGAGTGTTTGAAGTGCAAGGAGTGGGAACGCTTGGACCTCGAACGACGACGACTTCAAGAACAACAACGACAAAACGAAATACTCGGAGGAGGGTATCCGGACAGAAACGATCCGTTTAGCAGCAGAGGGCCGCCGTCGTTTCCGAGGCAGCCGTTACATCCGGGGATGGGACCGAGGATCGATTACATCGGGCCGCCAGATATTCCGGATTTCGGAAGAAACTTTTGAGCAGCGCGAATAGATTTGAGAGAAAGAGAGAGAAAGACTTTAAAGCGCGAAAGAAAACGCTTTCGCAATGTATATCAAAAAAGCTGTTGTAATTTGTACCTGTAATTAAACGCTGACATATTCCTAAAAACCACTACATATACTATCTCTAAAACGCGGCGTAAAACTCTTTCTTCATCACGACATGTGCTGCCAATGTCGCAACGGAATCGCGGCGAACAAAATCAACAACAATACAATCGATATCGATACCACGTTTTTCCTCGTTTTCCTCGACTCTCCGAAACACCACGGAATATCTAACGCTTTCGAACACGCTCGAACAATCGCGTTGCTACTACTACTGCTACCGTCTTCTCTCCGTCGTCCGCCGCCGTCCGAGAATTCGTTGAATCGCGAATCGTTCGTCCTCTCGCCGACTCCTCCGTTCCCGCTTTCCTCGTCTAACCGGGAAATTAACCCATCCATACTCGTCGCGCTTATCGACCGGTTGTGCACGTGGTACACGTCGCTCTCGTTATTGTCTTTTTCGTTTCTGTTTAAATGATGATTATACTGCTGCTGGTGATTATTGTTGTACAAGAAATTAGTATTGTTCTTCTTCGTCGGAGACGACGCATTGATGTTGTTTCTCAACTCTGAAATCGTATCTCTCGATTCGTTCGCAATTAAAGTCGTCGGCGACGAGTCGTTGCTGCCAAAACCACCATTACCACCATTACCACCACTCGCGACGTTTGTTTTTGCCGAAACTCCTCCTCGTTCTTCCGAAGTTAAGCCGTTTACGTCGTTTGCAGCAGTCGCATCATCAGATCCCGTTTTTATTTTAAACGTCGTCATTGGCGTCGCGAATGTTTCTTCTTCTTCTTTTTCGTTCACGTCGTCGTTCCTTTTGGTTCAGGAGGAGGAGGAAAAGGAGACGCTTCTTCTTCTAAATCCTCCTCCTCTTCGAAAGAGTCGTTCAAGGACACCGCTTTAAAACCTACTCCTCCTTTTTTCTTCATCATCTGTTCTCTCAATTTGTGTTGCCTCTCTCTGCTGTGTTTCAACGTCGTTGAAACTCGTAAAACAATGAGGTACAAATGGAGCAAATCGTGAGTAAGACGTGCAGACGTACGAGTAAGAAATAAGCACTCACAGAGTCAAATTTGAGTAAGGGTTGCGGACTTATGAGTACGTAATTCCTACTCCCTCCAAATTCTAAACCCTAAATATTGGTTTTGATTTTCCTCCTTGGATAAAAAATGCCAGACAAAACAACAACTCTTGAGAGACTTTGTTTGCCTCTCTCTCGTTTAAGAAGAAGAAGAAGAAGAAGAAAAAGCGGAGACACAGAATCTCTCGCTGCTCTCTGATATACGATAAGCTCTTTCTTTTTTTGTGCGCGAAAAGATGGCGACGAAAACGACGACAAAGAAGAAGTTAAAGAAGAAGATTTCCGCCGATGAAAATGAAAGCTTTTCCCTACAAGCGCTCGCTTTGGTTGTTGTCGGCGCGGCGTGGTGGGTGCTCAAAAAGAAGAAAGATGGAACAGGGAAGGAAAAGAAGAAAACGACGAAGAAGAAAGGTGGACCCGCGTTCAACGTAGAGAACATTACTAAGAGATCCGTGAATTCATCAACGAAGAATTCGACGAACGTGTTACCTCGAAACAAGCAACAATCGAACAAAAAATCGAAAGCGAGACGCGACGCGTCCAAGGCGAAGAAAGAACAGAAAGCAGAACAGTTGAAACGAGACATAGAGCAGGCGAAGAAAAGTTCTTCCAAAGGAGGAGGAAACCAGGTACCGAAAAGTAACGACATGATGGGCGGGGAAGCCGGGAAGACGTTCACGACGACGAGTCACGTGAAAGTTCCTGTTTGGTACGCCGAACATCGCGACAGGACCGGTAAGAAGGACATGTGATACATGAGATAAAGAAGAAGAGCAAATCCGCGTCGTCGAAAGAGGACGGGGAGGATCGACACATCGCTGGTAAGAAAAGCCGCCTTTTGACGAAATAACAACGCTCATCGGGGACTTTAACATAGTCTATATACTAGTTTAGGAGTAGAGGAGTTTTTGATGATAAAGTTGTTTTTGGATAAAACCGCCGCACAAAAAATCAAAATGACGCTCTCACTAAACAACTTCTGTCGCGCGTTTCCTTCGCTTCAAAACAATTCGACGAGCACGTCTTTCAGCAGCAGTGCTTCTTCTTTTTCTGACTCGAGAGGAGGGTTCATCGTCAGAGCGAGTCTTGGGACGAAGAAGAAGAAGAAGAATCATCTCGTTGCACATTTCCACCGGGGAAAAACCCATCGTCAACAAAGTCATCACCATCGTCGTCGTCGTCGCGGAGTCGGTGTCGCCGCTGAGCAACAAGAGAATAACAATGAAAAGAATTTCCAAACTGGCGAAAGATTGGACGAAAAAGTGTCCTTGTTCGGCATCACGCACACGCAAAAGGAGTACGAAGCGGCGGAATATATCATGAAATCGAAACCGAAGTTCGTGGTGTGCGAAACCGCCGTCTCGGCGGGCCACGGCGAGCAACACGGGAACATGGTCACGTTCGAGCAAGGCGTGCAACAGATGATGATAGATCCGACGTTGGACGAAGCGTTAACGTTTGTGACTCGATTGGCCGGGGAGATGAAATCAGAAGTGGATAAGGACGCGTTGGTGGGAGATTTTTGGATGTCCATGCGAGAACAGTTGCCGGCGGAACCGCTGGTATACGCCGCGGCGATGTACGTGGACGCGAAGATTGTCTTTGCGGATAGACCGAAAAGAAGCACGTACGGGAGGTTAGTCACTGAACCAACGTTAGAGGAGTTGGACGAGGCGTTTAGCAAACAGTCGGAGAGAAATTATAGGTTGTTGTTGCCGGAAAGTGATAAGCTGAGACAGGAGTGCGATTCGATTATAACCGAGAACGACGCGTTCCAAAAGTACATCATCGACGAACGCGATCAAATCATGACCTCTTGCATTCGTAAGTGCGTGTCTAGTGAGGACGGACAGAGCGCGAATTCTGTGGTTGTCGTGGTCGGTGCGGATCATTTCGAAGGGATTAAAAAGTGTTATAAAGACGTGTTTGGTGCGAGCGAGGTGGAAGCGAAAGTGCCGGAACTGTTGGAATGTAAAGACGTGTCCTCTGTAGATAGTCCAGGTTTAAGATTAGCCATCGCGTTACGAATGCTCGGTTTGCGATGCTCGCCAGATTTAATAGACGATATCATGCGTTCTTTAGAGAAAGACGTCGCGGGATTAGACAACGCGGAAAAGGAAAAGTTTGAATTGAATTCGGAGGCGTTTGGGTCGACTCGCATGTTGTTGGCGTTGGTGGACGACCGCGAAGTGTTCGACGCCACGGTCGCCGGCCTGGGTAAGAGCGACTTTTGGGAAAAGTTGGCAAAATTCCGAAACATGCGACCGAAATACGGCGGAAGTGGTATGGATGAAGCGAACATTAACGAGCTGCGTTTAGCGAGCATGGTTGGTTTCTAATTTTTATTCTTACACGAGCACTCGCACAAAAACGAGAAATGATGCAACTACTTAAGTTCTACGCGACTACTACTCATCCGTTTCATTCCGCCGCCGCTTTGCGTCTCTCGACGACTAAAACAACCTCGTAGTCACCGGCTTTACTGTTACTCTGTATAGCTTTCAAACACGTCTCGAATTCCACATCTATCAACCGTAACAGCCTTTCTTCGTCTTCCTCTTCTTCTTCTTCTTCGCGAATCTCCAACGCCGAGCGCACGGTACACATGACTCTTTTAAACCCAGGTCTGCCATTACCGCCTAATAGTAAGTTCCCTTGCCCATACTTCATCGTCGGTATCATCCCTGAAACTGCTCTGATTATGTCGTTCGCTCGAAACGGCGACGACGCGTCCGTCACTTCGGTTATTTTCACCCCGTCTCGAGTCGGTTCTACAATCACTCCGAGCGGAGGATATTGAGAGTAATGCACGACTCGAGAGGATGCCGAGTCCACTCGGACGGACACGTTTATCGCCGTCTCTTCGTCCAAATTGACCGTAATATCCCTAACCACCACCACCGGTTTCGTCGTCATCGGTTTCTTCTTCTCTGCGCTTTGCTCGTCCTCGTTCTCGTCAGACGAAGAAGTAGACATAGTCGCTTCCTCTCCTCGTCCTCGCAAAAGCATATCCAGCGCGTTCAACTCATCATCACCACCTCGACTCTTCGCTCTTCGTCCTCGTTCTCCATTCGTTTTCCCCGTTAAAGTTCGACCAAAGAAGATATTACTTCTCGACGACGACGACGGGAAAGAACGACGACAAGAACAACACGACGACGACGACAAAAAACGAACCTGTGTCGGAGGAGACAGAGGAGGAGGAGAAGGAGCCTTCAAAGAAGCCGCCATTAAAGGCATTTATTTGATCGACCGAGAGAGAAAGAGGAAGAGAGAAAGTGAAGTCACATTCGCCCCTAAAACCTCATTTGAACACACGCAATTCCAATTCATTTACCTACGAACAATATGGATAAACTGATGAAAAACATCGCCATCTTCTCCTCCGCGTTTATCGTCGTACCCGCCGGGAGAGATATTGTCGCACCTTTATACGGTTTACCTCTTTTAGACGACGGAAAGATGTTACAACTGATGAACCCGCAAGGGAAGGATGCGCAAACTATGATGTGGGGATTGTGGGGGATCAACCACGTGTTCGTGTCGATTTTGAAAGTCATCGCGGTTCGTGAAAACAATCAGAGACTGATGAAAATGCTCCTGTGTACGGTCGTGCCGACGCTGTATTTCCTGGTCGCGGGTAATGCTGGGATGAAAAAAGCCGGGGGCGATATGACTGGGTTCGTGATTATCATCGCTTTGCAATTGGTCAGTTTAACGTACTTGGCGTTTAAAAGCGACGGAAGAAGAAGAAGCTCGAGGAAAACGAGATAGATTTTGAGTATCTAAAAGTCTACTCATCACGACATTCCTTGTCGGCATATATATATTATTACACGAAGCGCCGCCGCGCGGTTGATGCGGAACACGATATACCGAAAATGCTCCTCGCGCGAAAGACGAATATTACGTTTTGAGTGAGAAACCAGTTAAGCGCTTTTACATTCATTTGTTGTACATAAAATACATTCATCTCTCTCTCTCTCTTCTCTTTCTATCCCTCTCGGGAGAAGATACAGAGAAGAAAAACTACTATGTATATAAACTAATAATAAGGCTTCTCCTTGAATACTTTACTTCTTCGAAGCACCCTTCTTGGCGCCGTTGGTCTTCTTCTTCTCCTTTTCTGCTCGTTCGTTACTTTCGGCAAGCTTCGCGGCGTCGAGTAGGTTTTGATAACTCGACGTCGGTCGAAAAGGCACGAAGCCGCGAGGACTGGCGCCGTCTTTGCTCGCTCCGTTTTGCGGCACGCCGCCGCCAGCCATGAGACCGGCGGCGTTGGAAGCCATCTGCGCGGCGATGGCAGCTTGTTGTTGCTCGAAATTCGCCAACGCCTCGGAAGATATCGTTCGTTTGACTAAGTCGCCGACAGATGAAACTCTCGGCATGGACGGAACGCGAAGCATACCATCGCCTACGTCGGCTAAGTTCACGTTACTCGGCCCAGCGGACATGAGGAAGTTGCTAATACTACCGGAACTTTGTTTTGGCATGAACGTGTTCGCCCCGGCGGCTACGGCGGCAGCAATAGCGGCGGCGTTTCCAGCCGAATTGTTTGCTAAGTTCTCTGCGCTTGCACTTTCACGCATGCTTGTCACGAGCATCGCGTTGACGTCCACACCTTTCTTCGTCAGCTCTTTCTTCAGGACAGAGTTTTCGCGAAACACTGTTTCTCTGGCTTCTTCGCTTTGGCGATATCTTTCGAGTAACAGCGCTTGTTCTCGTTGTAAACTCGCGATTTGACCTTCTAATTGCGCCACGTGATCTAACTTACGTCTTCTCGAACGTCTCGCGGACTCTCTGTTCGACAACATACGTCTTTGTCGGCGGATTTCCGCCATCTCCGGGTCGTCGTCCTCTTCGTTTTCACCCAGTTGCACGTGGCTGTTTTTCTTCACGAGCTCCGCGGTGTTATCTTCCTCAGACCCGGTATCTTTATCTTTGCTAGTTTTACTCTTCTTGTTGCTGCTATCGTCCTCTTTCTTTGGACTCGTTTCATTTTTTCCTGAAGTTGTCGCGCCCGGCGCCGCTCTTTTGTTGTTTGTAGCATCTGCTCCTTTTTTACTATTCTTCGCATCCGAGGCCGCGGTTGCCATCGCCAACGCTTCTAAACCGTCGTTCGTTTTCATCGAACCTCTCTTAGAGTTTTGCTTTTGTACAGCTCCTTTTGCCGCCGATTTTAATGCAGCTGTCGTCGACGCGTTGCCGTTCTTAGTCGACCCTCTCGGTCTCCCCGGCTTGCCGGTCCTGGTCGTCGGCGCACCCCCGTTCGCCGCTCCACCCACGCCCGGTGGCGTAAACCCTGTCGTCGTGTTGGCCATATTTTGCATAAACTGCTGCCCCAAATTCGCTAAATTCGGGTTACTCCCCCCGTATGGATTTTGCATCAACCCGAGCATGTTCCCTGGCGTCATCCCGGGAACGCCCGTGGTTCCGCCATTCGCCATACCGGATTGGAAAAACATCGTCCTCAACATATCCAACGACGCGACTTTCGGGATCCCTTTCGGCGGTTGTTCCGCGGACCCCCCAACGTTCGTATTATTCGTATTCATCATCATCTCCGTCGGGCTCAAGTTTGTAAAATCTTGCCCGGATCCACTTTGTGTCATCCCGCCCCCGCCACCAGAGGGTGTTTTGTTCCCTTGCGCCATCATCGCTTGCGCTTGCGCCTGAGCGTGCGCTTGAAAAAACTGCTCAAACTCCGCTTGACTCGGCGTCTTTGCGATCGAGTTATTGCTGTTACTGTTGAACATGACCGATGGGGACTGTCGAACGAGCTGCGCGACGAGATCTTCGTGAGACGCTGTCGGTGTTATTTTGTTATTATTTGTAGTATTTGTAGTATTCGTCGCCGGGGTAGTTCCTCCTCCTCCTCCTCCTCCTCCTCGATGATGTTTCTGATGCGAGGACGACGACGGGTCGTTCATGGCCACGTATTTCCCGTCGTTTAGAATAAGATAATTTTAATAAACAATAATCGGATTGCTCACTCCTGTGCGACTTTTTGATCCTCGATGTGCGCGTCGTTTTACGTGAACGAGATAAAACTAAACGCGATTAGTATTAAGTAGGACGAGTTGGAGGAGAGCGTCGCAAGCAAGGCCAACAACACTCGCGCGCGCGTCGACACAAAATGTGCGGTGGTTGTCTTTTGTACAGAAAAAAGTGCAGAAAATGATGACGAATTTCCTTTATTTTGAGTCACAGAAAAAAACAAGAGATGAGAGGAGAGAGATGAAGGAAAGAGACTGAATGGATGAATTGTGTATTACCAAGGGATCTCATCGCCTTTATAATCGTACCAGCGCCCGTTCAAAGATCCGTATTTACCTTCCATGGCTTTAATCAGACCTTTAGCACACTCTGGAGTTTCAATCAGACCTCTCTTTTCGGTCATGTCCGTTTGCACCCACCCGGGATGCAATAACATACACGTCACGTCGAATTCTTCTTTCAAGTCGATGGACATGCTCTTGTTGATTATGTTCAGCGCCGCCTTGGACGCTCGGTAGGCGTACCCTTTCCCGGACCCGTTATCGTCGACGCTGCCTACTTTTGAAGTCACGTTTGCAATCAACGCTGGGCGGTTCAAAATTTTATGTTTCAACAGTTGTTGCGACACCAGGAGAGGGCCAACAGAGTTCACCTTGAAGACTTCCATCATCTCGTTCTGATCGACGAGGTCCCACGTCCATTTTTTATACCCGGGTTCGGTACCGATAATCCCGGCGTTGTTTATCACCACGTCAAATTTGATCTTCTCCAAGGCTAACTGACTCGCCCACGCCTTAATACTGTTTTCATTCCCGACATCAAGCTCGGTTATTTTTACTTTTCCTTCGCCGTATTTCTTTTGCAACTCCAACAAATCCTTCGCTTTCGATACATCTCGCGCGGTGGTTATAACCGTGTTGTCATTTTCGAGCAACTCTTTCGCCAATTGTAACCCGATCCCGCGGTTGGAACCGGTCACGCACACGGTCACGTTCGTCAGCGCGTCCCCTGGCACGTATTTATTATTGTTACTACTACTACTCATCGCGGCAGCAGCAGCTGCTTTTGTTGTTGTTATTGTTGTTGTTGTTGTTCTTCTTCTTCTCGTTGTCTTTGCACCGACGATGTCTCCGATGACGATGCGTTGCGTCCCGAATCCCTTCCTCCTCGTCGTCGTCGCAGTATTGAAATTGAGAGAACTTCTTTTCCCAAAACCACCAAAACCAAAACTCCTCTTAATGAAGGCGCTGCTTTTCAAAGAAGAAAAGGAAGACAAAGAAGCCGCTTTCGTCGTCAAAGTCGTCGCCTGGCGCATATCTTTTTGTGCGTCTTCTCTGCCTTTTACGCAATCAAAAGTACAAAAAAAACGTTTAGGGTGTCCAAACCTAACAAAAAAATAGAGACGTTTGTGGTCCGATTTTTATCTCTTTCGTCGGTACTTTCTTGACGCTTGGGAGGAAAAGAGCAGCGAAGAGAGGAGATGTGAGATCTCTCTTTGATCTCTCTCTCTCTCTTTCTCTCTTTCTTTCTCTCGCGGAGGATGGAAAGGCACAACAACAACGAATCAGCTGCACCCAGAGTATTATTACTACTGCGACTGCTTTCCTCTTCGTCCACTTCTTCGCCGTGTTTTCCACTTGTTTCACGCATCAAAACACGTAACGCTCGTGTGATCTCTACGATCTCCGCTAGGGTAAGATCTCGACGATTATTCTATTCCATTTCGAAGACTGACGAACAACTCTCTCATAATATCACGCAGGGTAGAACACCAGATATAGTATCACGCGCATGTACGCTCGCTTCATTCTTATACGAGAGAGATCTATTCGTACCCAAAAAGAGAAGAAGTTAAAGGAAGGAAGAATTGCCCGCGTTTTCTATCGATTTCGTGAAAAACGACTGTACCCGCAGAAGTACGCGCTCGAATGAAAACGAATGAAAATGAATCCAGAAGAAATCCGAAAAAGATGTTTACGCGCGCGCAAGAAGACAAATATACGACGATTATTATTACGTACACGACGAGACGATACGCGCTGTATTCGCCACGCGCGGCTTCGATACGCGACATCCCCCCGATGAGATTTTCCAGATGAACCATTCCCTGCCTGCATCGACAACAACAACAGTACGCTTGTACGCTTTGACGCATTTACACACGCACACACCCTATTACGCTATTAGAAATAGAAGTGAGATGTTTGATTTATCACGTTCGTTCTTAGCACAGATTGCAGCGGAGCAGAAAAAGGTTTGGTTTCTGTACGGATTTTCAGTTATGCTTATAGGAGGAATATATCGTATTAAAAGGAATTGGAAGGACACAACGACCAAAAACGGAAGCTTTATTATCTATTGATTACATGGAGGAAAAGTGAGAATTACACATTCAAACTGTATTTGTTTTCTACAGCAGCAGGAAGGATAAAAAGCTCTCTTACGGAGGATTCAAAATATACATACAGGAACGCAAGGACAGGCGCCAAAAGCTGGACACAGGAATTTTTTTACCCCAGAGTAACGTCGTAACTCGATCGTCAACTGACACAACACAAATCTTTACAGGTGGAGCAGCAATCTCATCATCAGAAAACGAGAAGATTCCGGATAAAGATACGTTCTATGCGCTTTACATTGTCTTTTATATCCGTTTGCCCACTCAACGAATTATTATGTTCGATCGTCGTCGACAATCGCTCTGCAGATTTTCCGTTCTCAAAAATTGGATGCTATTATATAGAATATTTTACACACTTGGTTTGCATTATTGGTTTTTTCTTTGTTTGATTTCGTTCAATGCCCATGGGATTAGAAAAGTACACGACAACAACAACACACATAGATACGCCTCACAGGAAACAACAACACACGTTATTATTACGCTTTATGCGCTTGATTTATAGTATTAGTACTATCGGGTATTGCTTTAGAATTTTATCTTGGATGAAGTGGTGTTTAGTAAAGGTTTCAAAACAACAAATGATGGTTGGAATAAAGAGAGAAAGAAATAATGTTGTGGGGTGAATTAACAACAGACCGTGAGGATGGGTATCCACGGAAGTATTATGAATTGACAATCGGTAAAAGCTTGACGTTTTACGTCTCATTTTATGGTTTTTTAGGAACAATACACAACGCAAGACAAAAAGAAGCGAGAAAAAGAGGGAGGAAAAAAGAAAAGAGGAGACTCTGGAAAGGAGAAAAGAGAAGATTATCGAAATTATCGTATGCGACAACGCTGCGCTCGTAAGTTCTGTTTTTGACAAAAAGATCCCGCTTGACAACGCCCGATGACAATCACTCGCGATTCGAGGGCAAACATTTCATCACCGTTCTCGTAGATTTACGCTCGTAGTAGTTGTCCCAGTGACAATCACTCGCGATTCGAGGGAGTTCCTGACAAAAAACTTTACAAAATGTCCCCGATGACGACTTGCGAAATGCAGTCAGAGGGGCTTTCTACATCTGAAATGGTTGCGACGGGAAAAATTTCCTTCGTCGCTGAGTTTCGAGTACTCATCGGATGCCAAAATACAAACACTACGTACAACGTATAAAATAACACGACATTTATTTCTACTAGGTGCTAGACTATTTTATCACTACTACTTCTACGCCTGTATCATCTTCTGTCCTTCTTCTCCGTCACCGCCGCCGTCGTCGCCTTCTTCTTCTTCTTCTTGTTCGACTTCGTTTAAGAATCCAATCGCCGCGAGCGGCAACAGCGTGGTGAAATTACATATGGCGACCAACTCGAACAAGTTGTCGAAATTATCAGCGGTAACGCCTAGCTTTTCAGTCAAACCAGCGCCGAGAAATTGCGAGGTTACGCCACCAAAGTTGAACAACGACATCAACGATGCAAATAAAGTCGCTTCGACGCCTTTCGGACAGATTTTCGCGGCTAAAACCAAAACCGGCAAAAACGAAATCTCGCCGAGCACGGTCAAGACGGCGCTGTCCGTTAACGCAAAGAGCTCGTCGCTAATCCCAAGCTCGCGGTTATACCCCGAGACCAGCAAAAGTTGCGTCGATCCCAGCGCCGTCGCTAAAATCGCAGAGTACGTAAACATCTTCTTTAATGGCACGTATTTGAAGTAGGCGTTGTACAACCCGACGCCGCCTAAAGCCGCTAACGAACGCGCGAAGGAGACTCGGCCTAAAAACTCCGGGCTGAAGTGTAACTCGTTCGTCGAAAAGTAAAACATGGCCGATCCAGGGGACGGCGTCGCTTGCCATAAATACATGAACAACGCCGGTCCCCATATTTGTTTCTGTTTCACCACAGACCATAACGTTGAAAGCGTTTCCTTCCCAGCTTCAACCACGCTTCCGTTCTTCTCTTCCTCTCTCTCACCACCCGAGACGACGACGTTCGCAACCATCTCACTACTCGTCGAAAAATCCTTTCTCTCTTCCTTGACCAAAAATGCCGCACCGGCAATCAGCAGTGGAAATACCGCCGTGCACGCAAACACGAACGCGCTTCCTTTCTCCTCCACCAACTCGCCGCTAAAATAGCTACTCGCTATGCCGCCAAACGCAACCATTCCCCAACACAAACTTTGCAACGACCCAGTCGTTGAATTATCCTCTGACTCTCTCGCTCTCTCCACGACGATCGAATCAATCAATACGTCCGAAAAAGCAATGCTCAAAGACCCGACTGCGAATAGAAAACTAGCCGTCCATCGATTATCGACCACCGAAACGCCTTGACTCAACGTCGACCACGCGACGCATCCGACGACGCCCATCAAACACAAATACGATTTCCGTTTATACCCAAACAAAGGCACGGTATCCGAAATAAACCCCCACAAAGGTTTCACCAGCCACGGTAAAGACGATATGCTCATCACCACCGCCGCTTCCGCCGGCGACAAGTGTAACTCGTCCTTCAAGAAAAAACTCTTCGCCAACGAGGCGAGACCGATGACGCCTTGGACGAAATACACGAGAGCGATGGCGGAGGTTTCCGGAGTCATCGGAACCCCGAACAGAGTTTTTACCCCGGTGACTTCTTTGTCGTCGTCGTCGTCTGAATCATCATCGTCATCGCGAGAAGAAGAAGAAGAAGAAGAAGAAGAAGAAGAAGAAGAAGAGAGCAGTTCTTCCTTCACCGCTTTTAAAAGTTGT
>Ga0255769_10004315_pt1 | contig 13884 bp, 18 predicted proteins | sample 041ome_9_FD_179637 | JGI IMG/M metagenome (GOLD analysis project Ga0255769, IMG submission 179637) | Coastal salt marsh microbial communities from the Groves Creek Marsh, Skidaway Island, Georgia - 041413US metaG (version 2) | ecosystem: Environmental > Aquatic > Marine > Intertidal zone > Salt... | reverse complement strand
GAGCCGAAGTAACTGTTGACTGTGTGTGCTGGACGAGGCTGATCCGCTCGACACTCACCATTTCTTGGAGCTGATGAGCACGTTGCGCTCGGAGAGCAAGTCCACTGTTCCCGATGTATTTCGCAGAAGTGGCCCCTCGCGCCCCCAGTACTGAGTGCGCTTCGATGGGACTCCCTTGCCGATGAAGACCGTCAACGTCTTCCCGGCGGGGATTCGCGAGTCGATGACGAACGGGTAGGTGGCGCTCCGGTATGCCAAGTAGTAGCCATCGAGGTTGATTTCGGTGTTCGAGGTGTTCTTGATGACGATGTATTCCTCGTTGGCTGCCCGCGATGGTTTCTTTGACGTGGCGATGGGGTTGACGTCGGTGATCGTGAGCTTTCCCTGGGCCGGGTCCGTGCAGTCGACGACGCAGGGCCAGTCGAACCACGAGCGGAACGCCGTGGAGGGGTCTAGGAGATAGACGCCATCTCCGGTGAATCGATCACGCGCCACATTCGCCAACAGCGCTGTCGGCGACCCCATATAGAGATCTCGGGGGTTCGGTAACCCGGGAGTTCCTTGACCGACATGAACCACCCGGTAGTCGTCGGGGGTGAGCACCGATCTGTTCGGGAAGGTGAACCATGCGGTGGAGCCGGAATCTCGAAGAATCCAGCCGCTGAGGTCGACGACCGTTCCACCGGTGTTACGAACGATGACGTACTCACCGTTTGGGTTGGCGTTATCGTTTCGTCCGGCATTCCAGTGAGCGATGACGCTTAGAGATGCGTCCGGTTGCTCCGGCGGCCCACAGAAACTCGGGTTCCAGATGCCCCGTCCGGCGGCCTGTGCCTTCGCCACGTGCACGGCGTAGGAATACGATAGAGCGGCCTCGTTGGACAGGGTGAACAGTGTCGCAAGCCCGGCGCTCGCCAACTCGGCTTGAACGTCGATGTCGTATTGACCGGTGGCCGGGTTCCACGCGAACGCGTAGCGCTGAGGCCGATTGTCCAGACCTGTGGATTCCTTACTCAACGAGCGAAGTTGCACGGGGGTGCCCGGTGGAAGCAGGGAAGCCAGAACCCTAGTGGCCTCCACGGCTCCGCACATGTCTTCATCTCTGTTCTTGTTGTAGAACCCGCGAACCTCAGGGGTGTTAATGCCGAGAAGTCGTACGGTGACGTAGGACGACGAGCCTTCCTCAATGAACCGGAACGTGTCGCCATCGGCGACAACATCGACAACTCCTGTTTCTTGAATAGGAACCTGCGTGTAGTCGACCGTCGAGTAATCAGGGAACGGAAACGGAATAGAAGGGGCCGCGTGCGCGACGGCACCGATGACGGACAGCGCCCCGAGGCAGAGGACCACCACTGCGAACCGCCCACCTTGCGGTGTCGAACCGGAGAAGGGGCGACGCGAGCGCCGGGAAGACATGAGCAAGCTCGTGGTCTAGGTGCGGCGTTCGCGAAGCTTCTTCACGCCGACAATGATCACAGCGATCGACACACCCAAGATCAGTGCTTCGATGAGACCGGCCTGGCCGCTCGTGAGGGCGAAGATGATGATGGCGAGACCGAGGACGCCGGTGCCGATATAGGCCCACGGCGTCCAGGAAGGCTCATCGCGCTCGTCGTCGTTCATAGAAGGCAGTGTACGGAATGCCGCAGACCCAGATCCTGGGACACTAAGGCCGTGACCGGGCCTTTCTCCACCGCAACCATCATCGTTGGGTTGCTGGTAGCCGTGTGGGCATTGGTCTATCTGGTGATGAATAAGCGAGTGGATCGCTATTTGCAGGTCGCAACCCTGGGGCTGGCGGCGATGTTTGTCATTCTCGCGGTTGGTGGAATCGTGCAGATGATGGGGACGGATAAGGATCTTGCTCGGGCCGAATTCGTTGGATACCTCCTGCTGTCTCCATTGATTCCCGTGGGAGGTTGGTGGTGGGCGAAGAATGACGAGACCCGGTGGGGTGCGGGCGTGCTCCTCGTCGTGGGTCTCGTGATGCCCGTACTGGTGGTCCGGATTCAGCAGGTGTGGGCCGGTGTCTGAGCACGTGAAGGCACGAACGAACCAGGGGTTTGGCCGCGTCCTTGTTGTTGTGTATGCGATCTTTGCCGTAGGAGCTACGGCTCGATCCGTCATTCAGATCACCCAGCGACTCGACGAGGCGCCCGTCGCCTACGTGCTGTCGGCTTTTGCGGCCGTCGTCTACATCGTTGCGACGATTGCGCTTGCTCGGGGAAATCGGACGTCGCGGAAAGTCGCCTACGTTGCCATCGGTATCGAGATGGCGGGTGTCATCGTGATCGGCGCGCTGAGTCTGCTCGTCCCCGATGCTTTCCCGCGTGCCACCGTATGGTCGACGTTTGGTAGCGGCTACCTCTGCATTCCCTTGATCTTGCCGCCGCTCGCGTTGTGGTGGTTGCGGCGCACCGAGTAGCGGTGTCTAGCTGGTAGCCGTTGTCGAGACAACGTATGCGATGTGTTCGGGAAATATTCCGCAGCATCCACCGATGATGCTCGCGCCCTGCTGACGCCAATTATCGGCTTTACGAGCGAAGGCATCCGGCGTCAACATCTCGTCGTACTCCCGGTGCGTCGGGACAGGATCGTTGTCGGCGGCACTTGCGCGAAACGCATCACTGAAGCCATTGGCGTACACCCCGATTGTCAGATCGGGCGCGGCCTGCACAAGAAGAGGGAGAGCGGCGGTGATGGCTTCCGGGCTGCTGCAGTTGAGCATTACTGCCTCAACGTTCCTGACATCGGCGATCGCCGCGACACCCTCCGCGATCGACTCCCCGCTCCGCAGGTTCCCGACATCGACCTCGGACACAGTGAAGGAAACCCACACCGGTAGCCCTGCCGCATCGGCTGCCTCGGCAGCCGCAAAGGCTTCGACGGTGGAATGCATGGTCTCGCACAACAGGACGTCCGATGATGGAGCGACGGCATCGACGATCATTCGGTAGGTGCTCGACAGTTCGTCAAAGTCCCCGACGCGATCCGGTCGATAGGTCTCGTGGAGGGGTGGCAAGCAGCCGGCAACGAGGGGGCGCGCATGAGACAACCCCTCGGATACAGCGATATCGCGCGCTCTCGCAGCAAGCGCACCACCCGCCTGGATGAGCTCCACTACGTCGTCGGAAGAGCCACCACCGTCGGTCGCAAGAGCAGCGGGCACACAGGCATAGGTATTCGTGGTGATGACGTCGGCGCCGGCACGCAGGAACTGAAGATGAGAGTGGAGAACGATGTCTGGCCAGTCACGGTTCGCTCGTGCAACGCCGCGGAAACGTTCCATGGTGCCGATGGGACCGGAGATGTCGACTCCATTGCGCCGCAGGAGGTGTCCCATTCCCCCGTCGAGAATCACAACGACACCGTCCCGTCGATAACTGTCACCGTTCTTCCCCCGACCCACACGTCGTCGAGGTGCCTTTCGACGGAAATTAGTCCACGACGACCGAGTGCGCGACCTTGAAGTGCGGTGTAAGAGTCCGGTGCGAGCCCTGCACCGATCAGCCACTGGCCGAGCGCTGCGTTGAGTGACCCGGTTACCGGATCCTCGGTGATGCCTTGGTTGCCGGGAAAGAATGCCCTCACTTCAAAGTCGGTGTCTACCGAACTCGGTGCGATGAGTCCGACGTCAGCGTGTGCCAGGAGCTCTGGGTCGGGAGATACAGAATGCAGATCCTCGGTGGAGCGCAGGAGTAGGCCGCGCCAGCCGGGCCCGTTGTCGCACCACTGGTGGTCGATCACGGCATCCGGGGACAAATCGAGCCCACGAACGGTTTCGTCCAAGATGTCGTCCTCGAGAGGTCCGGTGCGATTGCGCGGTGGCGCCGCGAAACTCAAGGCTCCGTCCGGTGTGCGCCGTATCCGCACCAGACCGGCCCCGCACTCCTGCACGATGTGGTCATCGGCTGGCTCACCCCCGGCCTCCAACCATGCATGGCAGGTTCCCAAGGTCGGGTGACCAGCGAAGGGGAGTTCGCGTCCGGGGCAGAAGATCCGCACGGCGTAGTCGGCTGTTGGATCCGTTGCCGGCACGATGAAGGTGGCCTCGGACAGGTTCGTCCACTCGGTGAAAGCCTGCATCTGCTGCGTCGTCAAGCCTGCTCCGTCGAGTACGACGGCGACGGGATTACCGAGAGTTGGCTCAGCGGTGAATACGTCTACTTGCGCGAAGGGACGAGGAGCAATCATGCGAAGCAGACGTGATCAGTTGTGCTGGGTCGACGCATCGGATCCGTGGCGTTGCGCCAGCGCTCGCTTCGTTGCCCAGGCGAAGACCCGAATGGTGACAGCCAAGAAACCGAGGGTTAGTGCCATTTGGATCATCACCGCCAGTCGAGCCTGATTTGTTACGGCCGTGATGTCCCCGAAGCCAACGGTGGACAAGATGGTGAGGGTCAAATAGTGCGAAGACAAATGTGACAGCGGTTCGGTAAAGGATCCTGGGTTGAGCCCATCGATAACCAGGTAGATGGTTGCGAAAATCACCATAAACAGGGCGGCGCTCAGAATGAGACCCTCCACCGCGAGAACTTCCGGGTACCGGGACCCCAAGATTCGTTCTATTTCTCTCTTGACGAACCAGATGTAGATCACCAAGCCGGTGACAAGTAGTGCTCCAGGGATCAAAATGCGTTGGTCGACGTCTTTCGGCACGAGGCTATAGAGCCACCACATGAAGCCCAGGCCGATGGCGACCCGGACGATGGACATGGCGATCGCCTTCCACCGATTGGGAGGTATCGCGTCGAATACATGTATGCGCGCCACGAGGCTTGAGTCTCCCACGTTTGCGGGGTGAGACGTATGACTGAGGCATTCGCGTTCGGTGCGTGTTTGAACTCGGTTACGTTCTGCCCAGCGCCAGGCGCCAAACACCGGCGAGACCTTCTGCCTCGTGGGAGCGCACCCGTGCGACATGCACACTGTCGGGTGGGACCAGCATGGTGAGGCCTCTCGGGTGGCTCACCATTTCCACGGGGGTGGATACGTGGACGGTTTCGCCGTCGATGCCTACGGCGATTTCTGGGCTCGACGATGTCACCTGCAGCTCGGTCGCAGTGAAGCGTTGCAACCCACCGCGGGAGCGTGACTCATTTGACTCATGTGATGGTGAGGCAGGAGTTGCAGCTGCCGGGCCGGTGATCACCAGGCCGCCAAGTTGTCCACTGTCCAACGCCGGTCGTTGTCCGAGGCCTAGAAGGCCGTCGGTGATGTACGGATTATTGGAAACCAAGAGAACGATTGATCCCGACACTTCTTCGCCGGACGGAAGACGAAAGTGCATGTCGTACGGGTCGGTGTCCGCCGCCAGTACCTCGGGCAGCACATCGAGTGTCGTCTGAAGTTTCGCGTCCCGGTAGGAGTCGTTCTCGACGATCGAGGCGTAGAGGCCGAAAGACACGTTGTTCACAAAAAGCTTGCCATTCACGGTCGCGTAGTCGATCGTGCGCAAGACACCGTTGGTGAAGGCAACCAATCCCGAGTCCGGGTTGTCTCGGTCCAGACCGAGATCCAGGGCGAAGTGGTTACGTGTGCCTGCGCTGATGACGACAAAAGGAATTCCGTGCTCGACAGCGACAGCGGCAACGAGTGCCTGTGAGCCGTCTCCCCCCGCCATTCCAAGACAATCCGCCCCGCGGGCGATGGCATCTCGCGCCAGATCTTCGAGGTCTAAGCCTTCTTGAAGGGTCACCACCTCGACGCCCTGTGCCTTCGCTTGCTCGGCAATATTGAAGGAAACGACTTTTCCGCCGCCAGATTTTGGATTGCAGATCAACACCGGTCTTGATGGTGTCCACGCTTGCGCCGGGGCGTCATCGTCAGCCGATCGAGATAGAGAGGCCAGGCCAAGGGCGACGGCGCCGACAACGAGCGCGATCATCGTCAACAGGGCGGGAACGTCTCGCAGAAGAGTCCACACCAAGAACGCGACCCCGAGCACAGCGAGGATCACTCCGACGATGCGCCGCGTGCGCCGGCGGCTCACGGTGAGCCACGCTCCGATTCCCAACAGCACCAGGCCCACGACGAGAGCCAAAGGTTGCCGTGGATCTCCTAGCCACGAAATGATCACGACGATGGGAAAGAGAGCTGCACACACAAGTGCGGCAATTGCAAGAAACCGTGGCACGACGAACCTTTCCCTATCCGTGGTCTCCGTCATCGTAGACAGGAACGTTGTGACATAGAGCAGACGGCATGCGGCGAGCGAGAGGCGACGATCAGCATGATCACTCCGTCATCCGCGGAAGTTGTTGGACGTTAGGGTTGTGAGATGTCCGAATCCTTGTCGACCGAAGTACTTGAGCTCGACGAATCCATCTATCGGGGTGTCGCCTCTGCCCCGACACCCAGCCTTGATGAGGGGTTTCGTCTCCTGTCGAGGGTTGCGGACAACTCGGTGTTGTGGTTCGGCACCGCTGGTGCCTTGGCGCTCTTTGGTGGTCGTCGCGGCCGCCGCGCGGCGCTCAACGGCGTAGTCGCCATCGGCTTGGCCTCCTCGTCGGTGAATCTGGGGTTCAAATACGTGGCCCGACGGAATCGACCCGACCGGGAAGACGCCGCCGTGCCCGGGGACAGGCACGTACCGATGCCCGAATCGACGTCCTTTCCTTCTGGCCACTCCGCATCGGCTTTCGCGTTCAGCGAGGCGGTCAGCAGTGCGAGCCCGACGATTGGTGTCCCGGTACGGGTGATGTCTGCGGCCGTGGCTTATAGCCGGGTGCATACGGGTGTGCATTACCCGGGCGACGTCGTGGTGGGCGCCCTTATCGGCATGACGGTTGGTGAGATTGCACCCCGCGTGGTGGATCTTCTCGCCAAGAACAGCGCGGTCATCCGACGCCTGGTGGGTTAGCCCTTCCCGACTGGTGATTCAGTCATTTGGCATACGCGCGTGACGTAGACCCCTAGGCTTTGGGTATGTGCTGTTTCGTTCTCTTGCTCGGATTCCTCGGGCCCCGAATTGCCTTCCTGGTCTACTGGTTGGCGTATCCCACGAAGACGATGCTGGCGTTCAACGATATGTGGTTCGTGCCGTTGCTCGGCGTCGTTCTCTTGCCGTGGACGTCACTCGCGTGGGTGCTGTTGTGGCCGACCGGAGGCTTCTCATGGATCCTCATCGCAGGCGCCTTCGCACTCGATATCGCCACCTACTTCGGTAGGGCGGCACAAAATCGCGTGGGTGGCCCGAGCTCTGCACCCGCGTAGTCACAACATCGTCACTAGGTCAGAAGGTCGTCACCGTGGAACGGTCACGATTCTCGCTTGGTGAGTGACTCCTCGAGTGTCGCGATCGCCTCTTGTTGCTGGGCGCTGAGTTCCTTGATGGCGTCGAGTTGGCTACGAATATCGGAGAGTTCGTCGCCGGACTCCTTCTTTTTCGGAGGTGAGAGGAAGAAGTTGGCCAGATAGCCGGTGAGTGTGCCGAAGATTCCCACGCCAGTCAGGATGACGAAGGCTCCAAGGACGCGGCCCTGCGTCGTGACCGGGTACTGGTCCCCGTAGCCGACGGTGGACAGCGTGACCACCATGTACCACAGAGCATCCGGCGCTGTAGTGATGTTCGAGGCGTTGGATTGGGACTCGATAGCCAGCATGCCGAGGCTGCCGAACTCCAACATGAGAATGGTGACGAACAGCAAGATGAACAGCGCCGTATCCGCACGTTCCTTGACAATTGCGTCTTTGATTTTGCGAATTCCGAAATCTCTAAGCAGGCGGTAGACCTTGACGAGGCGGAAGAGACGGAAAACGTTTGTTTGCGAGAACGGCAGACAGGACAGAAAGTCGGCCCATCCGTATTGACGAATGAAATATTCGGACTTTGACGGCGACTTCTTCAGTCGGACAAGAAAATCAAGACCGAAGAAGATGAATAAGACGAGGTTCACCAGAGTCAGAACGGCGCTCAGGGACGGATCTCCAATGACGATCAACAGGATCATGTTGAAGATAGACAGCAGAGACAACAGCGCCATGAAGATCTCGTAGCCCGCGCTGAAGAGCGTGGACGGGTTCTTCGCCTTCACCTTCTTCTCGGCCACCGTCGCAGTCTCGCCGAAGAACGACGTCAGCGAGAACAAGCCACGCCGCTGTGCGGATCAGTCCAACGCTCAGCGAGGAGAAATCACCCGTTAGGAATGCTCGCCAATAGCTAAGGCGATGAGCAGCAGAACCGTCATGACGGAAACGCCAAGGAGAAACCACGGCACCCGCGCTCGAGATGCAGACGGTAACTCCTCCCGGAACGTCGTGAGAAGGAGAACGCCACCGAGAAAGGCCGTCCCAATGGCGAGCATGTACTCGTTGGCCGGGGGGAAGAGGAATGAGGCGGAAAAGCCGATAGCGACTGCCGCGATACCGACCCAACGGGTCTCGTGCGCGAACTGATTCGGATGAGCTCGCGCAAGGGCTCGATCTGCGAGAAGCAGATGCGCACCAATGACGACGGTGAACAAGATCGCGTAGTCCCACCCAGTGCTGATGGTGGACGGCAGCGTGTACGCGTAGATGGCGCTGATCGAGGCGAAGGACAGCATGTGAATGCGGTAGCTCCGACGAGTGGACGCCAGCCCTTCTTCGGTACGAACGTCGAGAATGAAGAAAGCAACCAGGCCCACCATGGCGGTAAGGAAAAGCCCCGCTTCGGTGATCGGTGTTGGCGTGAACTGCGCGATATCCAGTTCGGTGAGATCGCGGCCACCGACAGCGAGCTCAGGCATCAAGTGAACGAAGATGTACGCGATAGCGGCGCCGCCACCAACAGATGCGAGAACGTCCTGCGTCTTGGTGGAGAGCCGAGATACCCGATAGGCGAAGAAGTGAGCCGCTGCAAGTACCAGCGCGAGCGCTCCCGCTGCCAACCACTCGCCAGTGCTCATAACGAGAGCACGGTACATGTCGAACACATGCATCAAGGCCAGTCGAAGGCCACTGGCGTCTGTGGCCAAGGACGGGATCGAGCAGTCGACCTTCCGATTTTCAGGAGGAAGGTCAAACCGGTGATTTCCCCCGTGAATAGGGGATTCTCAAGGCTCGCCGTGAAGAATTAGCACAGACTTAGCACAGCGTTGAGAGCAGGCGAGGGGTTCCCCTCAAAAAAGCATCGTGGGTTTGTCGGGGCTGTTAGTGTCCGTAAAGCCTTATCGGGGTGTACTCAGGAGACGAGGTTGGTCGTGCGTGCTTTGAAGATTCTGGTCGCAGCGGGTGTCGTGGCGGTTGCGGGTTTGGGGACGAGCGCGCCGGCGATAGCTGCCGCGAATCCCAGCATCGTCTCCGTGACGTGCGTAGGGCCTGGTGGCGGCTGCGATGCGTCGAAGTTCAGCGCTCCGTCGATCATCGCTAACCCCGGAGACCGCTTTACCGTCTACAACGGAACGACTTTTGCAGGACTCTTTTACATCGGATCTTCCGTTGCCCCCACCCAAACGGTTGCTGTCGCGAACGGCCTCTCGGGTTCCATGACGGCGCCCTCGGCCGTAGGCAGCTACACGCTTTCCTGGAGCGGGAGCGGTGGCCCGTCGATTCCGCTGACCGTCACAAACGACCCGATAACTCGTTCCGATGCGCAACCCGTCCTCGGGTTGCAGCAGGTGGGGGTTCCGGCATCGGGTGCCTGCGCGGATGTGCCAGTGAGTGTGGGTCATGATCAGGGATTCCCGATCGGTGGCTGGTCCAAGTCCTGGGCCAACTGGATCAACAACGGTACGGGCGGCGCTGTGTGCACCCGCACGGTGGAAGAGATCCCTAACGGCCCCGGCACGTACCGCCTGGTCGTCAACCCCTAGCGCCGCAAGGCGGTAAAGAGGCCCCCAGCTCGAGGCGGGGGCGCAGGTGGCTATCACCGGGGTGAGCGCGAGCAAGAAAGGTAAGCGGGCGAACACCAAGCTCGCTACGAAGCGGTGCTTAGCGCTGGCAGAGCGCATCCGTGAGCTGACCGGTGGTTCTTCGGTGGAGTTCGTGCACGCGACCGTGGCCGCGAAGCAACGCGGAGGAAAAGTCCCCCGCGCGAAAGGCGTCGCCCGCAGCAAGCGCGGCAAACCCTTAACCACCTTCACGGTCACCTACCCATGACTACGCAACCTCCACCTCACATGCCACTCAACCATTACGCGGAGAGAAGATTGCCGTCACCAGTGGCGTTAGCTCAGTGAACTGTCCGTTGTGAGAGCGATCTTTCCTCGGATGTGACCTTGCTCCAGCAACTCCATCGCTGTAGGCGCTTCAGCCAGTGGAAGCACGCGATCGAGCCGCGGGGTAACCGCACCGCCCTCCACCAGTGCCGCCAATCTCACCAAGTCCTCGCTCCGCTCCGAAGACAGGAACATCGTGATGTTTTGCTTGATGAACGGGGACAGCATTGCTGCACGAACGGTCCGACCGAACCCGCTGGTCCAGCGGTTATCTCCTTCGCCGCCGACCATCACGATCGTTCCGGTCTTGGTGAGCAGTGCACGCAGTTGCCGAACCGAGGTAAGACCAGCGATGTCGATGATGACATCAAAGGGCTGCTCAGCGGAAATGGGACCAGCGGTGTAGTCCAGCACCCGAGTAGCGCCAAGTGATCGCACAAACTCGGCCTTACTTGCGCTGCAAACACCCGTCACCTCAGCACCGAGATCTGCTGCCAGTTGCACTGCGTAGCTGCCAACACCACCGGAGGCACCCGTGATGAGAACACGCTGCCCGGCCTTCACGTGTGCTTTGTCGTAGACCGCCCCCAAGGCGGTGAGCCCGGACACTCCGAGCGCAGCAGCTGCGGCTGGCTCCAGACCTGAAGGCATGGGAGCCAACTTGTTGGGGTCGGCAACCGCGTACTCCGCGAAAGAGCCTTTCGCGAAACCGAAGACTGAATCGCCGACAGCTAGATTCGTCACGTCGGCTCCCACCGCCACGACGGTGCCCGCCACATCCAGACCCGGGATCGGTTGCCGCGGCGCCCGCAGGCCAAAAGCTGGCCTAATGATGTACGGCAACCCGTGCATGAGGTGCCAGGTGCCGCGGTCGAGCCCAGCGGCTGCCACTTTCAGCAGAACCTCGTCGTCTGCGGGCTGGGGCACCGCCCGCTGCACGAGCCGGAGCTGCTCGGGTCCGCCGTAGCTGTCGTGGGTGATGGCTTTCATGGTTGTGGTCCGGGTAGCAGTAAACACCATTTCCTCCTGGCCTTACGTTGTAAGTTGTTGTGCCGCTATGGCAACCTTACGTTGTAAGAAATAGCAAATCGGAGGTGTCGTGAGCCGTCAAGCACTCACCGCAGAGCGGGCCCTCGCCGAGGCGATGGCGCTGGCGGATACCGAGGGATTGAGCGGGCTCACCATGCGAAAACTTGCCAGCAGACTCGGGGTAGAAGCCATGTCGCTCTACCACCACTTACCCAACAAGGATGCGCTGCTCGACGGCATGGTGGACCAGGTCTACACCGAAGTCGAGTTGCCGCTGCCTGATGAACCTTGGCAACCGGCTATGCAGCGCCGCGCGGAGTCATTACGGGCTGCGTTGCTGCGGCACCCGTGGGCGGTTGAGCTACTGGACTCGCGTAGTACCCCCGGGCCGGCGACGCTGGCACACCATGAAGCAATCATTCGCAACCTGCGGGACTCTGGCTTCAGTTGGCATCTCACGGCGCACGCCTTCTCACTCATTGACGCGTACGTCTTCGGTTTCGTGATTCAGGAGATCCAACTCCCGTTCGATACGCCCGAAGAAAATCAAGAACTCGCCGAGGACATCATGGAGGGAATGAGCCAAGCGTTTCCCTATCTCACCCAGTTCACGATGGAACACGTGATGCAGCCTGGCTATAACTACGGCAATGAGTTTGACTACGGATTGAATTTGGTGCTGCGTGGGCTAACTGCGGATTACTCCGCGCCCGATAGTTGAAAGCGAGCCAGACCCGCCAGGATAGATCAAAGAACAAGCAATCGGCCTACTCGCCTCGTTGGATCGCTTGACAACGGACTGTCCCGCACTCGAAGCAAACTCAGAAATAAAGTAGGTCCCTATGTGGATGAAGATGAAGAATTCACGTAACCCGTTCGTGAACGCCATCTACCTCGGCCTGCGCGACTGGAACGTACTCGCGGCCCGCGCCACCCGCCCGCAGTTCTGGTTCTTCGTCCTCGCCGTAGTCATCTTCTCCAGTGTCGCTCAACTCATCGCCTTCCTACTCGACCTGCCCTTCGTAGCGCTCATAGGTTTCGGACCCTTCTCTTTCGTCGTCTTCCTGGTATCCATCGCGCTCGTGGCGCCCTCGGTGAGCATCACCGTTCGCCGCCTGCACGATGCAGGCTCCTCACCCGCGTGGGCGTGGGTGGGGCTTGGCGTTTCTCTTCTGGTGTGGCCGATCATCGGTGTGGGCTTCTTCTTGCTTCTTGGGGCGCTTTTCGCCGCGAACGAGGCGGTGGTGTTGATCGGCCTCGGGTTGATCTGGTCAGCGAGCCTCATCGCTCTTGGTTTCGGAATCTTCCTGCTGGTACTCCTCATGAAGCCTTCCTCCCCGCTGGACTCCAAGTACGGGCCAGCACCCGTGACCCAGCCAGCCCCGCCGGCTCAACCTGAGTTGCCCAAACCCGCCACCCCTAACCCCGACGCAACCGCCTCACCGACTGGCGAAGACCCGGGACCGGCCACCGAGAGCGCTCACGATCGTTAGATGAACTTCAAGAATGGGCACGATCGAAGAAGTCAGTCTCATCGTGGTGAGAAGCCAAATAGGCCTCGCGAATTAGCACAGAATTAGCACAAAACACGATTTAGCACAGGGTTAGCACAGCCAAATCAGGCCACATCAAACGAACTTTCGGGCCCATTCCAGGAGAGAAAACGGTGGCCAGGGACGGGATCGAACCGTCGACCTTCCGATTTTCAGTCGGACGCTCGTACCAACTGAGCTACCTGGCCGGACAGCCAGCCCGCTGAGCTGGCTTAGCGACCCCGACGGGACTCGAACCCGCGACCTCCGCCGTGACAGGGCGGCGCGCTAACCAACTGCGCTACGGGGCCTTGGTAAAGGCCGCGTCCCCAACGGGATTCGAACCCGCGCTGCCGCCTTGAAAGGGCGGTGTCCTAGGCCGCTAGACGATGGGGACCGAGAACCTTCTCGCCGATCTCCGTCGACTCCGAACGCCGTCGGTGACCGGTGAAGCATAGGACAACAGGGCAGTCCTGGGGCACCTGGGTGCCGATGCTCGGCCAGAGGTCAAGATGGGGACATGGTGGACCTGACCCCCGAAGACTTCGACGAGCTCGTCGCTCGGGCGTTAGACACCCTTCCAGCAGAACTGGCGGCGTTGATGAGCAACGTGGCTGTCTTCGTGGAAGAGCAGAAACCGGGGAGCCCGCGACTGCTCGGCCTGTATGAGGGCGTCCCGCTGACTTCCCGTGGTCACTACTACTCGGGCCACCTACCCGACCGGATCACCATCTTTCGTAAACCCATCCAGCGGCAATGCACTACCCGAGAGCAGGTAGTGGAGCAGGTGCGGATCACCGTGGTGCACGAGGTCGGGCACCACTTCGGAATACCCGAGAGCCGACTTCATGAATTGGGATACGGATAGTTCTGAGTACGACAAAATGGCGACATGCGTATTGAAGATTCAGTTGTTGCGGTAACCGGTGGTGCCTCCGGGCTCGGCGAAGCCGTGGCGCGACGATGCATCGACCAGGGCGCCGCAGGCGTCGCCATCCTCGATGTCAACGCCGACGCGGCCACGTCGTTGGCGTCCGAACTCGGTGATCGCGCGCTCGCGCTGCCGTGCGACGTCCGCCAGCCCAGCGACGTCACGCAGGCGATGTCGACGATGGCAGAGAAGTTCGGCCGGTTGAATCTCGCGGTCTCGTGCGCGGGGGTGGGCTGGGCCGAGCGAACGC
>Ga0255769_10004301_pt1 | contig 13918 bp, 19 predicted proteins | sample 041ome_9_FD_179637 | JGI IMG/M metagenome (GOLD analysis project Ga0255769, IMG submission 179637) | Coastal salt marsh microbial communities from the Groves Creek Marsh, Skidaway Island, Georgia - 041413US metaG (version 2) | ecosystem: Environmental > Aquatic > Marine > Intertidal zone > Salt... | reverse complement strand
GATAGCATTGATGATAGTGTTGGGAGGCAACTTACAAGAGGCCGCTCAATTTGATACCAAGGAAGCCTGCGAAAAGGCTAGACAGGATATCAAAGAAACTCAGAGCTTCTGCTATGAACGTTCAGTTACTGATCCAAATCAAGTCATTGATGACATGGTCAAACTGTTAGAAAGAATGAAAGAAAAGTTACACGGTGTTAGAGAGAAACAGAGCGAATCTATATAGATGTATATTCTACATCACATTAATTGTTTGTATTCCAGTAATGGCATACATAGAATATCTACGTTGGTTAAATCCTCTTAACCTTAAAGTAGAAGAAAATCCAAAACAACACGACGGCAGTCAAGAGTTCCAAGGCTTGAGAGATTGGGAAAGTAGTATACAGCCAGCACCCGATGAGGATGGTACTACAAGATACTTAGGGCCTAACGATCTTAAAGCACTTGACGGATTAACTACAGAAAGTGAAGACTTTGTTATGTCACCTGAAGATCAAAAAGTATTTGAAGAACTTAGACAAAAAGAAGATTATCAGGAAGACATAGTAGTGGTTGACTAGTAAATCGTAATTTGCTATAATGTTTGTAAGTTAGAAATTTATTAAATGAAACGGGGGTTTTAGATGTCAGAAAATAGAACAATAACTTCACAAGAGGCTAGAGACAGTCTCAAAAAATGTTTTGAAAAACAAAGACCAGTGTTCCTGTGGGGTCCTCCAGGTATTGGTAAATCTGAACTAGTAGCAGACATTACCAACGAAATGGAAGGTCTAATGATTGATCTACGTCTAGGTCAAATGGATCCTACAGACATTCGTGGTATTCCTTACTACAATAAAGAAAACAACTTAATGGATTGGGCACCTCCAATTGATTTGCCTAGTGAAGAATTAGCCAAGGACTATCCTGTGGTTGTGTTATTCCTAGATGAAATGAATTCATCAGCACCTGCCGTACAGGCCGCGGCATATCAGTTAATATTAAACAGACGTGTAGGTAAGTATGTTTTACCAGACAATGTCGTTATGGTGGCCGCAGGTAACAGAGAATCAGATAAAGGTGTTGTATACAGAATGCCTACTCCACTTGCTAACAGATTCATACACCAAGAGATGCGTGTGGACTTTGAGTCATGGGAGCAGTGGGCAGTTAAAAACAAAATACACAAGGACGTAATCGGTTATCTTGCTTATTCAAAACAAGACTTATACGATTTTGATCCTAAGAGTTCGAGCAGAGCATTCGCTACCCCCCGTTCGTGGTCCTTTGTATCAGAAATATTAGCTGATGAGGACACCGATAAGAATACTCTGCTCAACCTTATAGCGGGGGCAGTTGGAGAAGGACTTGCTGTCAAGTTCATGGCACACAGAAAAGTTGCCGCTCAGATGCCTAATCCAACAGATATCTTAAACGGCAAGGTCAAAGATCTTGAGATTAAAGATATTTCAGCTATGTATTCATTAGTGGTATCTATGTGTTATGAACTAGCAGATAGACAAGAGAAGAAAGTCGAAGAGAAAGAATGGTATAAGTCATTGGACAACTTCTTTGAATACATGATGAAAAACTTTGAAACTGAAATCACGGTCATGGGTGCTAGAACAGCACTTACCACATATGATTTAAAATTTAGCCCCACTAAACTTAAATCGTTTGACAAGTTCCATGACAAGTATGGCAAATACATCTTAAAGGCCGCTCAGTGAGATTGAGGACCTTTCAGGTCCGCAGGACCAGCAACCAGTGGAACGCTTACCCCCAGTTCCACTATTGCGTTGAGTTTCATCGTAACAGTTTTCATGAGGCAGTGAGAGAGTTCAACAAGGCCATACAGTGGTGTTGGGAAATCTACGGCGCTAGTCTTGACCTACAGAGCTGGAAGGTCTTACGCAAATCAGATGAAGTAAATACATATTGGTGTTGGGAGAATCAGACCAACGTACATGCCAACAGAATATATTTCGCTTCTTCAAAAGAAGTTGACGCATTCTTATTGAAATGGAACTAGGCTTTAATATTAACAAGTTACCCGGTGGCGGTAGCGAGATGAGCATTAACATTGGTCGTCCCATAGATGATCTCGATGGCATCATTGAATGGAATGATCGCATGCAGTTAATCCACAGTGAGATTAGCGAATTACCTTATGTTAATAGGACGTCATATGGCAAGTGGGTATGGAACAACGAACATGAGTTAAACAGATGGCTAACGTATTATCACTTAAGGTTTACAGAGAAAGATGATCAACCGTGAAGACTTTGAGGAATTTGAATTGTATTATACTCAACAGGTATTAAAAAATCCAGCTCTCCGTTATGGTGAGTGTTTCTTTGCGTTCTTTCCTGAATTAGATTACATGAGTTTCAATCCAGGGTCAAGTCCAGCAGGTCATGCTGTTTATGTGATAGTTACTGAAACTGATAAGGAAAAGGCGAGAGAGATGTGCTTGTCCTACGTATTAGACGATGAAGTATGAGAAGACCCTAGCAGGTTGCATAGACATTTGGTCAGATACCAGCGAGTATCCGGAAAACACCATCGCATTCGCAGAACATCAAGCCAACGATCCTGAAAGGGCAAAAGTAAATTGGGAACCCGCACCATACATTGGTGACGATGCTAAACGAAGGTGTGATGTGTTGGATCTAACCTGGACATATCGTAACACTCCCAATGCTATCATGCACAAGATATATGAGGACTTTCATGAGACTGTTATGGACGCTACCAAACAGTACATGGACCGATATGGCATACGTGAGAACTGCTACAACGAGAGCCACTATCAGATGTTGAGGTACCAACAGGGAGGGCAATACCCTTTACACTACGACGGTCCCACCATATTGGGCAGGCACATATCAGTGATCCAGTACCTTAATGACGACTATGAAGGCGGTGAGCTGGTGTTCCCATTACATAACATCTGGATTAAACCGAGAAAGGGACTGCTAGTAATGTTCCCAAGCAACTACGCATACCAACACATGGCACAGCCTGTGACTAAAGGTACCAAATATGCTATAGTGACTTGGCTACACGATAGGGCCAACAATGGATAGGCACCTAGTGTCATATCCTGTGGTTGAGGACGCAGTGTATGAGATACTGGTTGAATGGAAACGTGGTGACACCATAGTGATGTGGAACGAATACATGGCCTGGGTAACAGAAGAGTTTGGCCTACCTGGACACGATTGGTCAGCGGACGTGCACACAGACGGCATGGTTCTAAGATTTAAAGATCCAAGATGTGTAACCATGTGTAGATTAAAGTTTGGTCTGTAAACTAATACTTGACAAATAATTCACTTGATCATATAATACTATTATGACGACAGCGACTACAGCAAACACTAAAGATACACAAGACAAGTTCAAAGACATACTAGGTCCTACAGATAAAGCTGTTGACAGAGAAGCAAGAGAACGTCTTATTACTGCTAGAATTGGTCTACTACTTAAACAACCTTTCTTTGGCAACCTCGCAACAAGACTACAACTTACTAACGCAGACGAGTGGTGTCCAACAGCCGCAACTGACGGACGTAAGTTTTACTACAATTCACGTTTTATCATGATGTTGAAAAACGAAAAAGAGGTAGAGTTCTTGTTTGGTCATGAGGTGTTACACTGTGTCTATGAACATATTGGTCGTAGGGTGGACAACGATCATCAAGCTCAACTTTCAAACATCGCCGCTGACTATTGTGTTAATGGTGATCTAGTACAACACAAAGTGGGCGAGATGATTACTACTGTTCCATGCTTACACGATACAAAATATTATGGTTGGAACTACGAACGTGTGTATGATGATTTATATGAGAATGCTGAAAAAATTGACGTTAATGATCTAGTTCAACAGTTATTAGATGAACATTTAGAAAATGAGGAATCAACAACATCAGACGGCCCAGAGGGCAAAGACGGTAACAGCGACGAAAAGGATGGTAAAGGCAAACCCAAACTTTCAAAAGAAGAGCTTCAGGAGATAAAAGACGAGCTAAAAGAGGCTATAGTAAATGCCGCAAAACAAACAGGTGCTGGTAATTTACCCAACGGTGTAAAACGAATCTTAAGTGATATCACAGAACCTAAAATGAACTGGCGTGAACTGCTACGTCAACAGTTGGAGTCTACACAGAAGTCAGACTACACATGGGCAAGACCTAGTAGACGTGCTTGGCACATGGATGCCGTACTACCTGGCACGGATCATGAGGAAATGATTGATATTGTTGTAGCACTTGATATGTCAGGCTCTATAACTGATGAACAGGCTCGAGACTTTCTTAGCGAGGTCAAAGGCATCACTGAAGACTTCAATAACTATAAAATCCATATATTCAGTTTTGATACTGAAGTTTATAATCCAAAAGACTTTACAAGTGAGAACCTAGACGATATAATTGAATACGAACCTGAAGGAGGTGGTGGTACTGAATTCGAGTGCATGTTCAACTATATGAAGGAACAAGACATTAATCCTAAGAGATTTGTAGTGTTTACAGATGGTTGGCCATTTGGTTCCTGGGGAGATCCTAACTATTGTGATACTGTTTGGATCATACACGGTAATGATCATCCAACTCCCCCATTTGGAACTTGGGCACCCTACGAAGACAAGTAGTAAAAATTCACACCCACCATTAGACTAGCCTTAAATAATAGCAGGAGAAATAATTATGGCCAAAGATAATAAAAAAGTAACAGAAGAAGTAAAACAGGAACCACAACCTGAAGAGCAACAGCCGCAGGCACCTCAACTTACGGTACAGGACATGATCACTCTCAAAAGTGCTATTGAACTTGGATCTCAGAGAGGAGCATGGCGTGCTAACGAGCTCACAGCAGTAGGCACAGTGTATGAACGACTATCAGCATTCATCACTAGTATTATGCCACCACAAGAAGAAAAACCTGAGGGGGACGCCCCTAAGGAAACAAAAGGAGAATAATCATATGATTAAACACGTCGGAAGACATAATGAGCAAAAAGTGGCTATCGTATTCAAAACGTTGCCAAATGACCCTGCCCACGCATTGGTAGTATATTCAGATACATTACCAACATTTATGCATGATGGGCTAATGAATATTTTAGAATCAACCAATGGCCAAGCGGCCAATGAACTGGCAGAAGAATTAGACAAACACACATTAGGTGATGGTCGTAACATCCTACAGGCATTACACACAGACGGTTATCTAACTAAAGTTGAAACACGCCACGTTGTCGTAGAAGCAAATTCTAAGTCAGGTGTCAGACTAGATGAGCTCAACTCAATGCTAGGCGAAATGTCTACAACTGGTATTAAAGATCAAGCAAGTGATCTAGTTCGCAGAGCTAATGCTATGTTGGAAGAAGCATACAAACTTGATCCAAGTCTAAGACCAAAGAAAGCCGGCAGACCTAAAAAACAAGCCGCTCAAGCAGAATAAACGAAAGGCGACGAATGGCAAGACTCAGCAAGGATTTTCTCAACAAGTGGGAGAACCTAGTAGACGGTGTTGAAAAAACTGACGTACCCATTGAATGTATCAAACGCATCGTCATCAAGTTAGTAGGAGGACGCCGTCGGTACTTAAACATATCTACGCTAAAACGTAAAGGACTAAATCCTTTAGAATTAGAACAGGTTCTTAATGCTAAACTTGATGAGTATGATGGATTTATTGAAAACGTTGACTTTTTTGTTGACGTTGAGGCTGTTGCTGAAATAGTTCAACCGGACACAGACGGACTGTTAGGCAAGTTCAATGACTGATGTCAAACTCATAAGCCATAGCACGGCTCCTGCTGAAGCTGACTTAAATGATTGTCAGGAGTTGATCGCTTTCTGTGCCAGAGTATCTAATCCCAGCAATCAAATGAACAAGGAAACCAGTGATAAGCTGATCAAATATCTGATTAAACACAAACACTGGTCACCTCTTGAAATGGTTTCAGTCTGTTTAGAAATCAATACCACACGTGACATAGCACATCAGATAGTGAGACATCGCTCATTTAGTTTCCAAGAGTTTAGTCAACGCTATGCTGATCCAGCAGAGTTTGGTGATCAATTTGTATTGCGTGAAGCAAGACTACAGGACACACAAAACAGACAAAACTCAATTGATGTAGATGATGAAATACTACATAATGAATGGGCGAAACGTCAGCAGTATGTTATTGATTTAGCCAAAGGAACTTATGAATGGGCTATCGATAATGGTATTGCCAAAGAACAAGCCCGAGCAGTTCTACCTGAGGGTAACACCAAAACTAGATTATATATGAACGGCACCTTACGCAGTTGGGTACACTATATTGATCTACGTTCAGCAAACGGCACACAAAAAGAACACATGGAAATAGCTCGTGCGTGTGCCCAAGTTATCGCAGGAATCTTTCCATTAATGGAATCATTGTAGTTGACATTGATCTGTCAAGACTGTATAATACAAGTCTATGGCCAATGTTAAACACATAAAGAACCTACCAAAAATACCACAATCTGTGATAGATGAGATGCTGTCAAGCATTAATGCCAGCACAGGAACTCAGGAATACTATGACGGAATATATAAATGGATCCCTGGAAACGATCGTATACAAGAATGGTGTAGAGACAACATCAGCAAAGATATCTTTTGGGGGATACAGGTGATAAGCGAGGACCTTCCTATACACAAGGACCACGGAACACTATGTAAATTCACTTATATCATATCCGGTGATACTTGTGAGACACACTTCTATGATGATGACGAGACTTTGATCGAATCAGCTGTGTTAGAGCACGAAGAATGGTATATATTAAACACTGATGTTAATCATAACGTGACCGGAGTACATAACACCAGGATAACCTTAACTGGAAGGATAGCACCTTGAAAACGAAACACAGAGTTAGATTCTTTACACATCAAGAAAACAACTATTCTAACATTGTATCAACATCAAAAGAACAACAGTTCTGGGACGTTGCGGAAAAGTTCAAGGAAACTCCCCAATACAGTTGGGTGGAAAACAATGACATCAAACTACAATGGCATGAGGATGAGGTCTATGTTGGATATGGTAAACAATATATCATCTACGGAGACCTAGATGAGAAACAATACACTGAATATGCCCTGAGGTTCTTTAAGTTTGAAGAAGAGTGGAAATAGAGTCTGTGTGTATGAAGCACGCCTGGGAGACTGTGAGGATCCTGATCTATATGCTTCAGGTGCCATCGCAGAATACTTGGACACAGTTGAAGGTAAATGGGTCTATGACGAGTGTGGTGGAGATGGAGAGCTCATGTGGTATACTATAAATGTTGATGAACCTAGTTATGGGTTTAAGGTCCATTTATATTGTAACATGACAGACAAACAAGAGACTTATTGGAAGTTAGTTAAGAATGCGAATACTGGTTAGTGGTGGATTAGGTTTCATAGGACACGAAGTCGTCCGACAACTACAGGGACATGACGTCATGGTCATTGACTCCATGACTAACTATGACTTCATACCATTGGATCAAATGATGAAGTTGTTCCAAATGCGCCAGGGTGATCTACGCAACCAAGTTCCTACCAGAAGAATAGATATTAGAGATCGCTCAACTGTCCAAAAATGTTTAATGGACTTCCAACCAGATGTTGTCATACACCTAGCAAGTTTTCCTAGACAAAAAGTTGTACTTGAAAATCCTAGTGTAGCAAGTGAAGTTATGTCTACAGGATTAATTAACCTACTAGAAGCGAGCAAGGGCATCGCTAGTAAGTTTGTCTACATTTCATCAAGCATGGTATATGGTGACTTCAAGGATCGTGTTCCTGAAACACAGGCGTGTCAACCAAGAGGACAGTATGCCATAATGAAATACATGGGAGAGAAACTTGTAGAAGACTACAAGAAGTATTTTGATTATACCATCATACGTCCCAGTGCTGTATACGGTCCCCGTGATGTTGAGGACAGAGTATTGTCAAAGTTCGTGTTGAACGCGATCAGGGGAGAAACACTCAAGGTGAGAGGTGCTAATGAGATATTGGACTTCACCTATGTCACTGACACGGCGCAGGGAATAGCATTGGCCGCTACCAAAACTTGTAAACATGATATCTATAACATCACACGTTGCCAGGACAATCCCGTGACACTTAAATTTGCCGCTGAACAGGTAGTTGAACTATTGGGCAAGGGCGACATAGATCTAGTGGACAGAGATGAGAACTTTCCTAGCCGAGGTAGATTAGATATCACCAGAGCTGTTAGAGATTTAGATTACAATCCCAAAGTAGATTTTGCGGAAGGATGTCAACAGTATGTTGAATGGATGAAGTCAGTATATGATACCGTTTATAAATCTTAGAAAACAATACGACTCGATCCGAGATGAGATCTTGGATGCCACCGATATGGTATATCGTTCAGGCATACACATGAACGGTCCTTACACACAGGCATTGGAAGAACAAGTGGCCAAACGCCTAGGCATGGATCACGTCATATGTGTCCACTCAGGCACACAGGCCCTTCAGATGATCGCTGAGTATCATAGATATAGTTTTGATGTTGGAGAGGATATAACTCCTAAGGTATGCGTACCTGCGATGACATATCCAGCGACCATCAACAGTTGGATCAAGGCAGGATGGGAACCCATCATAGTTGACACTGATAGTTACGGTGTAATGAACATGGAAAAATTGCCAGACTATGACAGTTATCATGCTATCTGTACTGTTGGCCTGTATGGTTCACCTGTGTGGGAAGAATTGTTCAAGGATAATGGTAGTAAGACACACTGGAAGATACTAGTAGAGGATGCCGCTCAGCATTGGCTAAGTGAACCATTTGGTAGCAACCCTGTCATGAAAGCGATATCATTTGATCCAATGAAGAACCTAGGCAACTATGGTAACGGTGGTGCTATTGCTACCCATGATCCAGATGCCGCCAATTGGTTCCGCAAGTATAGAGACAATGGCAAACCTGACTGGTCAATAGTTGGAACTAACTCACGCATGAGTGAAGCAGATGCCGCCCAACTATTGGTCAAACTAAAACACATTGACGAATGGCAGGACCGCAGACGCAAGATCGCCGCCTGGTGGATGGACACATTTGAACACGTAGAAGAAATACGTCCAGTGATCAGGAAAGAGTATTTTAGTTATCACGCATTCCAAAAATTTGTCATTGATATCAATGGTAGGAATACCGTAAAAGAAAAACTACACAACGATGGTATCGAATGTAAGATACACTATGAGAGAGCCCTACATGAAATGGAGCCATATCAGCACTACGACAATCCTGGATTGCTCAGTGTGGCCAGTAGCCTAAGTAGGAGAGTTTTGAGTTTACCTTTTTATCCCGAACTAACTGATACAGAAGTTGAATATATCAGTGATTATGTGATACTACATACCGGTCGTTGTAGTAAGAATTAAGCCACGCCCAATCATAACTTAGTTTCAACTTATTAAAGTCACCGTTAACTTCTTCGTAATATTCAACAGCATCCTTGGCACCTTGTTTTGACCATTCACCCTTTTTGCCCTCACCTTTGTTTATCCAAGTGCGAAGCCTGTACTGCGTGTCCATAGTCTGCTTGCCGGCCTTGAGTTTTAATACCTCACGGAATGCTGAACGCCAAGCCATAAGCTCATCATCAGCATAGTTAGCCACACCTGATAGTATTGGAACTACTTCGTGTAGTTGGTCTAAGGTAAAGTCTAATCCCGGTGCTTGGTTACTTAATACTAGTTTTCTATTGTAAGCAATCATTGCCATGTGTCCGTATTCTAGACCGTTTATAGGATTACGAGCATGGAATATGTAATGTTTTGGTTGCTGTAGGCAGTCTGGTTGCCAAGACCAATCAAACGATTCGTCTATTTTAAGCTTCGCAAACACAGCAAAAAACCACGGGGTACTACTGGCCTTAGCCGCGGCCTGATAAGCGGCTACACGACCCTTTACGTTGGTCACACGGTGTAATTTATTAGGTTTTTCTTTGAGTATTTGTGCTAGATGTAGATAGTTCTCTTCAGCATTAATTTCGCCATTTTCAATAAACACTATATCCAATGGTTCATCGTCCATTGTCATGTGTGATTTATCTATAAATTCATAATCCCATAACTGTTCTTCTATTGTCCCAATCGCCTGTCTTGGGACTATCACTGTTGATCCCCTCTTGGTCAACGGTGTTACTACCTTGGTCTTCGGTCTCCATAACGGAACTGCTGGAAGTGGACCATTATAATCAGCATTTTGAAAAACAATTAATGGATCAGTGAGCTTACATGATTTAACCTGATCAACATGACAGTCATCATCGTGTCTTATCCAGGGTATAGGCAATCGTGGCACTGATATGTTTAGAAAGTTTAGGTCATACCAATCTAGCAATTCTATGGAATCTGCTCGTTCTCGAAAACTTGGAACATGCATAAAGAATGTGTCGCCAAATTTCTCTCCGTCACTTTGAAACACGTGCAACATTCCCTGTTGCCATACTTCAGGATGCCATGTAAAATCAAAATTAGTGTAGTCACATAGACTACTGAGTACCCAAACAAATTCTATGTCTTCGGGCAGTGACTTAGTGATTCTTTTTAGCGTGTCTAGGTAATTGTCAAAATATCTAGATGTTTTTATAAGAGCTATGTCTGGTATCTGCTTGTTGTCGTTATGATGATCAATCATCACGGCCTGATCAGCAACACGGCTACCTTTAGCCCGGACCTGTGTCACATACTTCACGTCAGTGGCTTTTGAAACCTTGTATACAGGTCCGCCTGTCTTTTGCCATTGTGTTCCAAATTGATATAGATATGGAGGATCAGTTGGGTCTGGATGCCAAGAAGTGTCAAACTCATCTACTGATTTAGGTATCTCCCATTTATCTGTATTGGGTAATCTTGTTATATCGATGTCATCATGATAATTAGTCTCAGAGTATCCGTCTTTTGGCACTAGGTAAGTTTCTGAATCTTTTTGCCATTGGCTGGGCCAAGCATGCCTCTGATGTGATTCCCAAGGTTTAGGTTCCCAAAGAAAGTCCCACCCCGAATAATCAGAATAAGTATTGATGATCCAGAAAAAGCGTGTTTTAGATTTTTTCTGAGCGTCCTGGATCGACTCAGCATCACGCTCATGTGGGAAGAGATTTGGTTTTTTATCTAAATAAAATATATCAAACATGATTAGAATTGACGAAATTTATCATAATACCTTTTGGCCATACATACTAAAGAATATTCCAAGTACCTGTATGTTCCATCATGATCCTTTTGGACGCAGTGATCCTGAATCCATTCTTTGTACTCCAAGATCAGTATACGAACAAAATTATATATACCTATTTGACCAGGAGCCGTTAAATTTTGAAAGGCAAAAAGCAACCTGGGACAGCATGCTAGTCAGGACTAATTTTGGGCTTAAGAAAAGACCTAGTCCAGGACCAGACTATGGAGAGAGAGAACAGAATGGAGTCATAATAACAAGCGAATTGCGAAGCTCGGACGTGGATGAGGTGTCGGCCTATCTCAAGGCAAAGAGTTTTTATTACTTCTTTCATGGATGGGCCTCCCTAGATTGGTACCGAGGCTATGATCGAACATATCTCATACAGCCTCTGGAGGAACGTCTGATAGGCAGGACCTTTATCAGTCCCAATAGGATAATAGGTGGTGACCGACTACATCGCGTGGTCATGCTATACTACTTTGAGAAATACGGATTATTTCACAATCATATATCCGCTCCCAAGGTATGTCCGGTTGAGAACGAGGATATCGTTGACATATCCAGGAGATTGAAGGACCAATACCCGGACATAGTTGATACGTTCTTCTTTAGCAAGAATTTTCCCAAAACATTCAGAGGAGAGCAAACACAAGAGATGCATTCATGCTGGTTAAGCCTATTTAATGAAACATTTAATTCTTTGCTCTATCATGTAACTGAAACTGTATTCTTTGGTAAGAAACTACACCTCACCGAAAAAACATTTAAACCCATAGCCATGGGCATGCCGTTCGTAATCACAGGAACCGCCGGATCTTTAGAATATCTTAGAAGTTATGGATTTAAGACATTTGGAGATATATGGGACGAGAGCTATGACGAGGAAACTGATAATTACAAGCGATTGGATAAGATTGCTCTTCTATTAAAAGAACTGGACAGCAAGCCAAGAGCCGAAAAACAAGAGATTTTCCAAAAATGTATACCAATTATTAGGCATAATTGGGATCATTTCTACAATGGCTCTTTTGAAAAAGTATTATGGAAAGAATTATCAATGATGTTAGGAGAGATCAGTGATCACTTTAGCAATTGATAATTTTCAACAAAGCACAGGCAGACCACTACCCAACGGAATGGACCCAGCAAGGTGTCTGAATGACGACTTTGCTACAGAATGGCCTTGGCTAGATTATCCCAGACTGTTTTATTATATCAAAGAAAGTGCGATACCTGTAGAAGTTAAACATACTCTAGAGGCACCCAACGGTAGTTGGTATCCTATCACCATTGGCTGGTTTGACTTTACACAAGATTATTTTGAACTAATTAATCCTCTAGCACTAGATAAAGGTATGAAGGTAGTATTCCTTTATCATGAAGCAGACAATCCAGAAAATATAAACACCAGACTGGCAGAACTGGCAGACAAACACAACTATCACAATATAGCATTTATATCAGGTAATTCAGCCGCTGATCAATACCAATATACTCACTATTGGCCTGAATTAGAGTACATGTATAGGCGCTCTGTAGACTTTACAAAGGCATCTAAAACGCATTTTAAGCGTCGTAGTAAGCATTTTACTGGCCTATGTAGGATAGACAAACTATGGCGTAAGATATTCATGTCAAATCTATGGAACAAGGGACTACACACCAGGGGATATTTCAGTTATTGCCAAGAATTCTTGGGTCACCAGGATGATTGGGATGGTGTACCATTGTTAAACGAATGGATATCAAGGCAATTACCCACAGTGGCCAAGTTTGTTCAAGCAGGACCATTCTTTGTTGACGACTTGACCACAGACCAACGCAACGACTATTCGGTACTGGCGGAAAACTTTTATGAAGATAGTTATTTTAACATTGTGCTAGAAACATTTATTGATGTTGATTCCAGTGGCGGACAGTTTATCACAGAAAAAACTCTTAAACCTATTTTAAATCATCAACCATTTATAGTGGTAGCAGAACACAATCACTTAAAGCATTTACATGAACTTGGATATAAAACGTTTAGCTCAATCTGGGACGAAAGTTATGATAGTATAGAAAATACACAGGAACGTTTTGAAGCAGTGATGAAACTCAGTGAAGATCTATGTTCTAGATCGTTAGATCAATTACACGATATGTATGTGAGTGTCAGGGATATATTAGAACACAATCACAATTTACTAAAAGGCGATCTAAGCCACAGGCTTAAAAAACTAACTACAGACCTTGACTCCGTAACGCTGTTCAAACCTGTCAGCGTCTGATCTATCATTGACCATTGGCTCGCCCTTGATATTAAGGCTAGTGTTTAGCAACATTGGACAGCCCGTTAGCACGAACCACTTCTCCAGTAACTGACGTATTCCGCTCTTACAGTCCTTGCGTACAGTCTGTATGCGACTAGTGCCATCCTGATGTACTATGGCTGGAAACTTGTGCGGATCCTGACAGCGTGCCACCACCTGCATGTATTCCGTTGATGCCCAGTGCTCGGGCATGTGAAAGTATTGTTCAGCATACTCCTCCAGTATCACGGGAGCAAATGGACGGAACTTCTGCCTACGTTTGATTTCGTTTACTTTGTCCTTTATCTCTGGACCCCTCGGGTCTGCCAGTAATGATCTATTGCCCAATGCCCTTGGTCCGAACTCAGCACGTCCG
>Ga0255769_10004297_pt1 | contig 13924 bp, 5 predicted proteins | sample 041ome_9_FD_179637 | JGI IMG/M metagenome (GOLD analysis project Ga0255769, IMG submission 179637) | Coastal salt marsh microbial communities from the Groves Creek Marsh, Skidaway Island, Georgia - 041413US metaG (version 2) | ecosystem: Environmental > Aquatic > Marine > Intertidal zone > Salt... | reverse complement strand
TTTGACGCGAATTTTTGTAACGTGGTGACTCGATACGACCCCGAGGCGATTCGGCGAGAAGCGTTAAGACGACCGGCAAAGTTGGCGAAACGAGTGTTGTTTTTGACGCAAAAGTTTTCAAAGTTGAACGGGAAGAGGAAAGAGTTGGAAAGAATCGATCGGTCAACGGCCGAAAAGAGCGCGGATGGGGTGACGAACGATAGATTATGGGCGAAAGAGGTGAAGACGACGTTGACGAGCTTGGGACCGCTGTTCGTGAAGCTCGGGCAGAATTTAGCGAATAGGCCGGATTTAGTGCCGGAAGACGTTATGGAGGAGTTGACGACTTTGCAAGATAAAGTTCCAGCGTTTCCCACGTCCGAAGCGAGGGAGATAATGGAATCGCAGTGGGGGGAGAAAATTGACGACGTGTTTGAGACGTTTACGAAAGAGCCAGTCGCCGCGGCAAGCATCGGACAGGTGTATCGAGGGACGCTGAAAAAAGATAAACGGGACGTGGCGATAAAAGTTTTGAGACCAAACACGAGAGACTCGGTGATTTTAGATTTGTTCGTGTTGAGAGCGGCGGCGAAGCAATTGTTTGACAACTTCTGTTTGGAAAACGTCGGGTGCCCTGCGACGCTTTTAGTCGACGAGTTCGCGGAGAAATTATTGGAAGAGCTCGATTTCATCCAAGAAGGGAGAAACTTGAGAGATTTTCGGAACAATTTTGCGGACGATCCGTCCGTACACATACCCGCGGTCGTTCCAGAACTCTCCGGTCCGAAAGTTTTAGTCATGGATTGGCAAGAAGGTGTTCGGTGCACCGCGCCGAACGCGTTTGGCAGCGACGAGGCGAAACGCATTTTTCTCCAAAACGGCGTCGAAAGCGGCTTGAGACAACTGTTAGATTTTGGTTTGTTTCACGGCGATCCGCACCCGGGAAATGTGTTAGCCTTGAGAGACGGTGATATTGCCTACGTCGATTTCGGTAACGTCGCGGAGATTTCGAGATCCAACCAAGAATCGTTGATTGATGCCGTCGTGCACACGATGAATCGAGATTACATGCAACTCTCGGAGACGTTGCAAACGCTCGGCTTTTTAGATAAGAACAAAGCGGACATCGCGGATGTCGCGTTGGGGTTGCAAGAGGTTTGGGGTGAAGACGCGTTGGAACAGTTAGCGGGCACGAACGGATTTTCCTTTCGGGGGTTGACGAAAGAGTTCAACAAGTTATTGTTCAAGTACCCGATTCGAGTTCCCGAAAGGTTTTCCTTGGTCATTCGATCGTTGTTGACGCAAGAATCGATTTGCTTGACGTTAGACCCGGAATTTAACTTTTTAGATGCCGCGTTTCCATACGTCGCCAGACGTCTTTTGACCGACCCAGACCCGGCGCTGCGTTTACGATTGCTCAAAGTTATCATCGTCGATGGTCGATTCGAGTGGGAACGGTTGACCGCCATGATTGAGTTGGCGCAAGTCGGCGCGAAAGGCGGCGTTAAGTTGCCCATGTTTAGCATGGCCGCAGACGCGGCAATCATGCTGACGAAAGATAAAACGTTGCGCACGGAACTGGCAAAAGGATTGCGCTCGGTGCCGGTGACTGAACACATCAAACGCTCGTTTGATTTCGGACAAGTGATTATTAAGTTAGTCATTGCCCAAATCGCGGGCAAAGCCTTTCGAGGATTTACGTTTGCGTTTGGCGGTTTATTCGGCATGCCAAAAATTTTGTTCAAGTTTGCTTTTGGGAAAAGGAAAAAGTTACGCACGGTTATGGGATGCTCGCTCACCGAACCCGAGGAAGGTTTTTCGAGCTTTGGCGATTGGGTTGAGTTTGAACGCTCGCAAGGGAGCGGCGACGATAGCGCCTCTTCTGCCGCCGCCGCCGCTTAAATGAAAATGAATAAATTGTTGTTGTATTACTAAATATAAAATCGCGCTAAATACTTGTTCTATATATCATGAATCACACATAAAACCCAAACTCCTCCACGTCCAAGCCAAAATTACCGACCTGCGCCTCTTCTCCTCTTAAAATCATCAAGCCTAACTCGGTCACTTCCTTCACGTTTATCGGGCCGCGTTCGATCGGTCTTCCCATTCTCTCGCCTTTCTTGAAGCACTTCTCGAACGGAAACAATTTCACCTCCCAATCGTCCGCGCTCTTCACCGTAAAAGCGCTCTTAAAGTTCGTCCCGAAGTTCCTCGAACACTCCGCATCTTTCGCTAACAGCAAAAACTGCTTCTTCTCGTCTCTTTCTTTCATCGCCGCTTTACATTTTACGTACACGCCTTTATACGCGCTCGCGTCGGAATTCGGCAACGCTCTTCTAACCGAAGCGAACCCGCCGTTATTTTCTAACCGAACGGTACCTGCAAATCTGCTAAACCCAGGCGAATTCGGCGACGGTGGCATCATCGCGGAATTCGAGACGCCTCCCATGACCCCGTCGTTCACCACTCGCCACATGTTCGCCTTCGTCGCCGAGTCCATAGTGTCTATCGAAAACAACTCTTCATACGTTTCGTTCTTGCCTTCGTTTAAAACGACCATTTCTTCGGAAGAAGCAGACGCAGAACGCCCACCACCGAACGTCTTCCCGAAAATCTCCGACAAGTACGTTGGATTGTTCCCTAAGAAGTATCCAATGCCGACCGCGAGTGTCAGCGAAAGCGTCGTCCCGATGCTTTTCCGGATGATTTCTTTCCCCGGTAAAGGTGTAGAGGACGGGACGGATATCTGCTGCTTTTGATTCGCTTTCCTCGACGACTCCGACGACGACGGTTTTAAAGACTTTTGACGACTCTTTTTAGTACTCGCGTTGTTATTCTTCTCCTTGGTGTTGTTGTTGTTCACGGCAGAAGCAGCGCGAGTTGTTGTCGTTAAAAACGAAGGCATGTTTAGGAGAGACGAGTGACGTCTCCGAGGAGTGATTTCGAGTGAAAAACGAGCGGATGATGTTAACGCAGTTTAAGATTGGCTCAATGCTATATATTAGATTACATTCGTTACTTTATTTCGACGCTACTATGGTTATTATTGTTCGTGTTATTATTTAGCGGCTTCGTAGTCGGCTAAGATGGAGTCGACGTCGTCTTCGCCTCCGATGTTGTCCAAGACCGAGTCGTCTTTGGCGGCAACCGCCGTCGCGCTCGAGTCGTCCTCTTCGTCCTCTTTCTCGGCTTTGGAAGGTTTGATGTCGTCGCCCCACGGGTCTTTCTTTGCTTTCTTGGAAGATTTCTTGGACTTTTTGGAAGAGTTGTTGTCGTCATCGTCGTCGTCGTCGTTGCTCAAGCCTCCCATGATGATGTCCATGTCAGAGAGTTTCTTCGGCTTTTTCTCCTTCTTGGCCGGTTTCTCCTCGACGACTTCACCAGTCGGAACGGCGGCTTCCACGACGGGTTCTTCGGTTGTTGGAGCTACGACGGCGGCAGTGGCACTCGATGGAACGGCGATATCGGCTGGCTGAGTAGTCATTACTGGCTGACCGGTCGCAGGATCGATAAAGGTTGCGACAGGTTGAGGTACTTGCTGCGGCGCCGGTTGTTGTTGCTGCGGTATGGCAGCAGCCGCGACCGGGTCGACGTCAGTAGCCGCCGCTTCTGGTACCGCGGACACGGACGAAGACGTCAAGTCTGCACCGTTACCACCGAGCAACATCGCCTTGACCTTTTCCGCCGCGCTTTGTACGTCCGTCGTTAACGAAGAAGTAGAAGCGCTTGGTTGCGTTTCCATTTGCTGCATAGCTTGGAAATCCGCATCCATGTCCTTCGTCGCCTCGTTCGTTTTCCAAGAGTCAAGTTTTTCCTTCAGTTGCTGCTCAGCCGTCAACACTTGTTTCTGCGCAGCCGCTTTCTTCTCTTCGATAGACTGAGCGACAACTTGCGCGACTTCCTTTCTCAACGCCTCCAAATCAGGCTCTTGGTCCGCGCCGCCGGTGTCTCGTCTGGTGGATAAAATATCGGCGTCATCATTAAGAGAAAGATCATCAAGATTTTCGGGCATATCATCGTCGCCACGAGCCGAGGAAGCGCGCGCGTAAGCTGAAGATGACGATCGAGAAGGTTGATCCTTTTCCTTCATCTTGCTTTCAAACAAAGCCTCCATGCGTTCGATGGCGTCCTCCGCGCGGTCCTTTTCCGTGTGACCGGCAATCTCTTGCGGTTGCTGCTGCACGACAGGTTGCGGCGCAGTCACGACTGGTCGACCGAATTGGTCGTACAAGACTGGCTGTGGTTGATAACCGTACGGTTGTTGCATCATGGGAACGCCCATTTGCGGTTGCATCTGTTGGTTTCCGTTGAGCTGGCCGAACGTGTTCGCGTACAACTTGTTTTCGATACCCGCGACAGCCTTTTGCACCCGCTTCTCGATACGACTCGCCTTCTTTCCCTTTCGAAACGGCGCTAAGTTATCTTCCTCGTCATCATCGTCGTCGTTGTTCAAACCCATCTTATCGAATTTCTCCGCGATGATTTGCTCGAGTTTTTCTTCCATCTTTGTATCCTTTTCTCTCTTGGCGATGTCTTCGATGCCCAACTTCTTCAGCGTTCTCTCGACAATTTGGTTCATCTCGAGCTGCGTCGGTTCCAAGTACGGTTTATCTTCGACGATATCGGGATCCATCAGACTTAACTTTTGCTTAATCATCTCGCCCATTCGAGCGTCGTCTTCACGTCGCTGCTTCTCGGCGATGGCGTCCTCGACACCCAAGTCGCGCATTTTCTGGTTCAGTTTATCCTCCGTGCTCATTGGTTCACCTAAAGACTGCCTCGCGTTGTCGCTTCTTCGATAATCGCGTTCTTCGTCGTATTCGTCGCGTCGTCGGTCGTCTCTTCTTCGTCTCCGATCTCTTTCGTCGTATTCGTAATCGTCCTCGTCCTCGTCGTCGTATCTTCTTCGCGAAGACCTTCTCTCTTTGTTGTTTTCCTCTTCTTTATCGTTTAAAATACGAGCGATAGATTCGGTTAATCGATCCATCGGCGATAACGAGCGTTCGATGGCTTTTGGCCCAGCCCGGGCGGCGTTGGCCGCGTTGTCGAGTTTCCCGACAAACGCGTCCACGACGTTCCCGACCGCACTCGCCGAAGCTTCTTCCAACTTCTCTTCGAGATCTTCTTGAGAAACGCCCAAGGCTTGCTGACTGCTACCGCTGCTCCTTCGTCTGGAAGACTTTTGCTTTGGAATGATGATTTTCGGTTGAAAGTTAATCGGTTGCTGCTGTTGCGGTTGATAATACTGCTGTTCTTGTTGTTGTTGCTGCTGTTGCTGCTGCTGCTGTATTTGTTGTTGCTGCAACTGTTGTTGTTGCACTTCAATTTGCTGCTGCTGTTGCTGTTGTTCATCTGCATCGGCGGCAACTTCTCGCTGCGACTGCTCAACAGTTTGTTGTTCAGCTGGCGCCGGATCTTCTTCCGATTCACCAGTTTCCGCTTGCTCGTTTTCAGTAGTATCACCATCATCGTCCGGCACGACTATATCCTCTTCATCGTCAACGTGGCCTCTCGCGCGATCTTCTTCTTCTTCTTCTTCTTCTTCCTGAGAAGAAGAAGAAATTCGACCGGATGGATCGTCGACGTCGAGGTTGACGTCTTCATCTGGCAACGCATCCATGCTCGATAAATCCGGTCCAGAAGACGCGGTAGACGTTTCCTCCGTCGTCGTCGCTGTACTGCTAGAATCAACAACCATCGGCGGTCGCGGTGGCACGACACCGTTAGAGAACGAAGAGGAGGTGATGATGGGCGCCTGGGGCGTTGGGAAAGTTGTTGAAGAAGACGCGATTGTCGTCGTCGTCGGTTGTTCCTGCTGTTGCGGCACGAACATCGTCGGCGTCGGCTGTTGAGCCGTGGTCGCAGTCTCCGCCGCCGCTAACGTTCCCGAACTTGGCGTCGCCGCGCCGTCGTCCAAACTCAAACCAATATCTTGCGATAACGCGTCTTCGGTATCGTTCGGCGCATCGTCGACGAGTAAAGAACTCGCATCTTGACCTTCCCTCGCTAAGATATCCGCCGCCGAGAGCGTCGTAGAGCTCGGGACTTTCGATAACATGTCCGTAGAATCGTACGGTTTCGGTTTTTCCGAAACAGAAGAAGTTTGCGTTTCTTCCTCCTCCTTCTTCTTCGAAGGCGATTCAGACGAGTCTTTGTCGTCGTCGTTATTGTTCTTCTTCTTCTTCTCCTTCTTCTCCTCCTTCGTCGGTTTCTTTTCGACAACTTTCGGCTTCGGTTTCTCCACTTTCTTCTTCTTCGGCGGGTTCTTCAACAACGAATCGAAGCCGATATCGTCTTCCAATTTGTTACTTTTGTTCCCGCCGAGCGACGCCGTCTCGCCCTTTTCAGCGGGAGGATTGGATTTCTTCTTCTTCTTTTTCTTATCGTCGTTCGACCCCCCGAGCCTTGGTAAAACAGAAGACGAGGACGAGGAGGAAGACGCGCCGTCGCCGCTTCTCATCCGTTCGTTTTCTTCTTCTTCTTCATCTTCGTCTAGAGGAAAAGCGCTTTTGTGAGCGTGGTGCTTTTTCCAGTCAAATCTCGGCATCATCTTTTCCAAAAACCAGGAGGATCGATCGTCGTCCTCCTCCTCCTTTTTGTTGTTGTTGTTGTTGTTGTTCAAAAGCGAGGACGACGATGGTTTTTCGTCGTCGTATTCATCCTCCTCATCTTTACCACCCCCGCGTTGTTGTAAACCGTGTACAGTTTTCGAAGGTGTAAATCCCAAAATTTCTCCCGAGTTGGAAGTCCTCCTCCGCGGCCCCAAAAACGACGACGACGATGCCGACGCCGCAGAAGCACCGTCGTCGTTCACGAGCAAAGTTCTTTCGCTCGTCTTTTGGACGACCGCGAGCGAGGCCACGGCGGCGACAGAAAGCATCGCCACGCGCGTCGCGATGGTGTTTCTGTTTCCGCTCGTAGTGCTTCCGCGTCTTTGCGATGATGAGAACGCATCTCTCCTCGGGACAACGTTCCTTTCTGACGAGAGGTGTCGTTGCCGCTCCACATCGTCCTCGTCCTCATCTTCCACCGTGCCGTACGTCCCAAGGCGCATCATCGAAAACTCGCAGTGTTAAATCGACCAATCCGCGCGAAAAAGAATATATATATGTGCGCGTGCGCTACACTCTGCTCCTTCGTTCTCGTGCGCTCTTTCTTGTTTATGAGAGAAGAAATGTCCGCGATGTGCAATGAGGCCAGAGCGAGCGCACGAACGGGGGGGCGTCTCGGTCTCGGAATTTTGTAAACCCTAAATATTTTTTTTTTTGTCTCTCTCTCGCTCAAAAACTCTTTTTTCTCTTTTTCTTCTTCGTTTCTCTCTTTCGTTTCAAATCAACGCTGCGTGCTGGAAATATGCAGAATTAATGTGAGCACCTTTTTTTTTCAAGTTTTTTTCTATCTCTCTGTTGTTTTGTTTTCTCTCATCATACCTTTGTCCTCACAAAATTATAGTGTTTTCTCTCCTTCTTTGTCTCTTCTTCTTTGCGTTTGTGCTCTCTGCGGTGGTTTTTGAAAGAGACACGAGAGGGAAAGAAGTCTCTGAGAGAGAGCATGGGGGGATTCATCTCGCCTTTTGGGAACAATACTACGAATACGAAGAACAACAATGACGTGCAAAATGGCGAACGACGAAACCAATCTCATCATCATCATCTTTTCAAAAAAGCGACGACGATTCAGACGTTAACGACGACGCAGGAGGACAACAACAACAGTAAAAAGAAACAACAACACAGGTACTGGCGATGCTTATTCGCCAAGCGGAAAGCGACCGCGGTAAAACGCAAAACGTTAAAGTTTGAAGACGGCGCTTTACGAGTGGACGTGGAAACGAACGATTCCGTCCTGTATAACGAAAAAGGCGAGAAGAAAGCGAAAGGGAAACCGGGGACGATCGTGGAAGGCACGGAGTGTTCGCTGCAACAATACGAGATTGAAATCGACAACGAGATTGAAGAGAAGGAGTTTGCGAGTGGGATGGCGTTTGCAAACATCGACGTCGGCGTTCTCGAAAAAGATGACAAGGAGGACGTCGACGACGCGACGACGAAGAAGAAGCGGAAAACGACGACTGCGTTCAGTAACACGCAAACGTTTATGGCGGCGAATAATACTAAACGCGTCGTGACCGCGAATATGCTTAAGCCGGTGTATTCAATCGATGCACCAAACGCGTGCGTGTTGTACGACGGTCAGAAACCAAACACCATCGGTCCTATACCGCTCGTCCTCGATCCTTCCATAGCGCGGTTCCTTCGCCCGCACCAAAAGAGAGGCGTCAAGTTCATGCTTGAAAGTTGCTTGAACATCACTTCGGAAACGAGGAGTGGATGTTTGTTATCCCACGACGTCGGTTTGGGAAAGACTTTGCAAGTCATCGCGTTGATTTGGACGATGCTAAGACAATCACCGAGACCGAGCTACGACGTTCATAGGGACATTCGGTGTTCGATAACGAAAGCGATTATCGCGGTACCGGCGACGTTGGTCGGTAACTGGAAGAACGAGTTTAAAAAGTGGTTGGATTTAAAAATCGAAATCGAAGCGATTGATGGGAGCAACACCTCGGACGCGGCGAAGAAGCAGTTGTTAAAAGAATGGGCGCTGGAAAACCAAAAGCGAAGGCTGGTGTTAGTTTGCTCGTACGAAACCTTACGCGCGAACGCGCACTTGTTGGAAAACAAAGCGCAGTTGTTGGTGTGCGACGAAGCGCACAGACTGAAAGCGAAAGACGGGTCAAAGACGCTCGACGGATTAAAGAAACTGAACTGTAAAATGCGCGTTTTGCTTTCGGGAACGGCCGTGCAAAACAATCTCGCCGAGTTCTACTCGTTGATGGATTTTGCCAATCCGGGCGTTTTGAACGATTACCAGACGTTTAGGAAAGTGTACCAGTTACCCGCCGAACGCGCGAACGATACGAAAGCGACCGAGGAAGAGAAAATGATTGGTAAAGCGAGAGCGAAGGCTATTTTCGAAAAAACGGCTATTTTTATCGATCGATGCGCCAAATCAGACGTTCACATCGACGGCTTACCGCCAAAGACAGAGTATTGTTTGTTCTTATCCCTGACTGAAGCGCAACAGAAAAGTTACAAGGCGGTGTGCGATCAAGTGATCATGAAACGTGTGGACAATCCTCTGGTAGCGTGCGGTGTTTTGCAGAAAGTATGCAACGGCATCGGTATGTTATCTTCGTCGTCTTCGTCGTCATCGAACGAACTGCAACTCGCCATCCAGGAAGCGAATAAAGTAACTACCACCACGGACCCGTTGGAAACGAGCGTAAAACTGCGCGTGTTGAAGAAAATCGTCGATTTGTCGCAAAAAATGAACGACCGCGTTGTCGTCGTGTCAGGATGGACGTCCACGCTGGACATCATCGAAAAAGCGCTTTCATCCACCTCGCCAGGATTACGATTCACTCGATTAGACGGCACGACGCCGTCACATAAACGCACGCAACTCGTGACTACGTTCAATAACGGTCACGGAGGATCTGTCTTCTTGCTCTCGAGGAAAGCCGGAGGCGTAGGATTAAACTTAATCGGCGCCAATCGACTCGTCCTTTTCGATTGTGACTGGAATCCAGCGAACGATTTACAAGCGACCGCGCGAATCCATCGCGACGGACAAATGAAGAACACGTTCATTTACCGTTTATTGACAGCGTTCACGTTGGAAGAGAAAATATTCCAACGCCAGTGTCAAAAAGGCGCGTTGGCGCGATCTATGGGTTTCGCGTGCGTCGAAAACGCCACGAACAATAAGGATGACGACGATGAAGACAACGACCCGAAGACATTCTCTTCAGACGAGTTGAGAAAGCTGTTTAAGTTTGAATACGCGCGTAAAACTGCCATGAAAGAACCGTGCGAGATGGCAAAAGTGGAGAGTTGCCAGTCGTGGATGAACGATTGTCGGTTTTCTGGGACGTTGAACGACGACGTTTTGAAACAGATGGACGAGGAAGCTTCGGGAAACGAGGACGTGCGATTCTACGCGAAGCTTTCGTAATCAGTCATATGATGATGTACTTTAGTAGATTTAGTAAATAGCGACTGAGAGAGAGAGAGAGAGAGAGACACGATAGCTGAAATATGCACGCAAATATACTTTTAGGACTTCAAAAACTTCACCATCTCGTTCGCAATCCTCTCCACCGCCTCTCGGTCGCCGATGCGCACGCCACTCAATCGATTCATCACCGGGTTCATTTTCGCGTATTTATCTAAATCTAAATATACCGGCGATAAATGGTCACCGGGAATCTCCACGCTATTCGTTCTCACTCCGCCATCCGCCAAAGCCTCTCGCAAACTCGAGCACTGATCTAGCTCGTCGTTAGTAAACGACAACAACGTGACTTTTTCGGATTTAAACTTTCCGTTTGCTACGCCGTCTAACGTCTCCACCGCGTTCGGCGAAAATTCCAATCCCGCCGCCTTCGCCGCCACCTCCGCGAATGGTACCAACCGATCGAAAATGGCGTCGAATTGCGAACTCGCCGCTTCGCCACCGCCACCTTCGCGTTTGCTCAACAACTCTTTCGCGAATTTTTCTAAAATCTTCACCGAGTCCGTCGCCGACGCGTTGTTAAACGCGACGAGAAAGTGTTGTTTACTACCACTACGACTATTACTATCACTATTATCGTTCGATTCTTCGTCGTAAAAACTCGCCACGGCGTGAAGTTTAGCGCCCAAACTATGCCCTACGTAAAACACCGGCAGCACATTCTCCCCCGCGTCCAACCCATTCCTTTCCTGCGCCACTCGTTTCGCCCTCTCGAACGCACGTCGTGTCTTCTTCGCCATTTCACCGTGCTTCGTCCCTAACTCGTACGGCGTCGCGATAATCGTCACCCCGGTGCGTTCGCTCACCGCGCTCAGAAACGCGTCGTAACACACCTGCGGATATTGCCCTAACGCCGCGCCGCCGAGGAAATGTACAAAACCCCAGGTTATGGACGACGACTTCGGTTCGTACACAAATGCCGTTTGGTCGCCGAATACATCTTGCCAGTTATTTTGAGGACTTTGTTTTTATCATCGATGTCGATGTTTCGTTGTTGTTGTTGTTGTTGTTCACACAGAGAGAAAGAGAGAAAGAACCGTCAGCACATCAGAGAGATACAAAACGCACACACAAACACACACACACAGACAGACAGAGCGTGATTAAAAGAGCGAGCAAAAAGCGCGTTTTATGCTCCCATCGAAGACAACAACAAAAGCGCGAGAACATTATTTCAGTACCTCGTTTGCGCGACCAAGGCAACTTCTTGCAACTTCGAGCGCAATTCGATGGCGGAGTTTAGCGAGGACAACGGTGTTTTATTCTCATCTCCTTGTTCTTCTTCTTCATCGTCACCAAACGATGCGCGAGGAGGATTTCGATGACATCCCTTCCTCGTCTTCAATGTAGGAGCAGCGGTGGCGCGAAACGGGAGCGATATCCTCCGATGATGATGGTGTAAACAGAGCGCGTTCATCATCGTCCTTTTGAGCACAAGAAGTGACGAACATTTCCCCAAACTTTGACGCACACTACGCGCATAATACACGCGCTGCGTCTCGAACAAATGCCGCTCTCGTTCACGCGGAACGATTTAGGCGACTCGAACTTTTCCGGGTGCGAAGTAGCCGACATAAAAAACGGCGACATAAAAACCGCGTTGGAGAAAGCGACGCGCATCGGATTCGATTTCATCGCGTGTTCGTTGGATGGAGACGACGCGTTTTACCGCAGAAACCGAAGACGGAGGAGGAGGAGGAGTGGAGAAGCGTCTCGTTCTTCTTCGGAAGAGGACGACGGTGATTTTATTCAAAGACCGTGTGATTTTCAACTCACGGCGGAGAGTTGGTCGAGTCGAGTCGTCGCGGTGTCTGCGTTCGGATGCCCCGGCGATTATTACGAGCATTTCAAAGGCGGAAAGAATAAGAAACACGGAACGTGCGAGAACATGTGTCGCAAACTCGAGGAGGATTTGAGTTACGCGTCGCATTTGAATTTACACGCGGTTATTATTCGGACGTATAGGCCGAGGTTCGACGACGATGTGAGAAGCGCTTTCGAGACGTTTGACGAAGCGGTGTCCTCGCGAGAGGAGAACGATATTGATAAGGTACGAGGAGACATGAATAGTTTTCGAGAGCACGCTTTAATGAAATGCGCGAGAGTGGTGAACGCGCACTTTGAAGATTCGATGGTGAATTCGACGAGAGTGTGGTTGGAATTTGATTCGGTCGATGACGATTCGTACGCGATTTGGCAAAAGTTTCGAGCGGCGTGTCACGGACACGAAAATTTAGGTATTTGCATACGAAACGCGGGGGTTTACGAGCCTGTGTTAGAGAAATCATCCGCGGCGAACCATTTAAACGGGTTGGATTTCGAAGGCGCAAGACGTGATAAGGAGCGGGACGTGGCAAACGTTACGGGTCTCCTCGGAAAGATGTGCGCATACGAGATGGTGCCTCGAGATGACGCCAGTTGGGATTACTCAAAATGGTTCGCGGAGCCGGTGAAATGTGTGTGTGTGGATACGTTTTGTTTTACGCCGAACAAACACGCGTATCCCGTGTTACCGAAAAGAATGCAAGAGTTTCTTTCGGAGTGTTTCAAGCGAGACATACAGGTTATTTTAGCGTCTGGTGATGAGTACGTGAAGAATCCAAACGTGGATAAAGATACTCCCCTCGAAGATATACAATTTCACGAAAGTACTCGCGGTACGCATACTACTCAGTCGTCTTTAGAGTGGAGCACCGAATATCACCCCATGAAAGAATATTTCAGGTATATAGCGCACTTATTTGAAAACGTGCCACCCCTTTCTGAACAAGAAGTCATCGAACGCGATTACCGGGACAAAGTGCAAGCGCCTTTACAACCGTTGGCGGATAATTTAGAGAGCGCGACGTACGAAGTCTTCGAGAAGGACGATTCAAAATACGACGCTTACGAAGATGCCATCGAGTTAGCTTTGCTAGATATCAAAGATACCGTGAGTGATATCATTCGCGTTGCCGTCGTTGGTGCTGGCAGAGGACCACTCGTTAAAGCAACCATAAACGCCGCGGTAAAAGCCTCGGTCTCGAATCGATTGAAAGTATACGTGGTGGAGAAAAATCCGAACGCGGTGCACACTTTACGCCACCGAGCTCAAAGCGAAAACTGGGCCGCCGTGAATGCAGAAATTTTTCACAGCGATGGTCGCATATGGGAAGCTCCTGAGAAGTGCGACGTTCTCGTTTCGGAACTTTTAGGATCTTTCGGCGATAACGAACTCTCGCCGGAATGTTTAGATGGCGCGCAGCGGTGTTTGAAACCGGAAACAGGAATTTCCATACCGCAAGAGTATACGAGTTACCTCGCGCCAATGACGGGTGCTGCTGTCCATCAAGCATGTTCATCGACTGTTTCTCGCGATTTAGACTTGAAGGCAAAAGAAACTCCGCACGTGGTGAAGTTGTACCGACACCATCTCCTGGACGAAGCGCGAGAGGTGTTCACCTTCAAGCATCCGAGACGAATATCATCGAAGGAAAAGACAGGAAAAGCGTATTCTCGAAACGAGCGCCACGCTGTCATCACGTTCACTTTGAAGGACAAGTGTGCCACTCTCCACGGCTTTGCTGGCTATTTCGACGCGCTCCTTTACAAGAGCTCGCGAGCAAAAAAATCCGTCAACTGTTCCATCCATCTCCCGACGCACACGAGAAACAAAGACACGAACGAACTCATGTTCAGTTGGTTCCCGATCTTCTTTCCGATCGATGTCCCCATCGACATGAGGTCTAAAGATCCTCAATTCCCGAATGAAATCATTTTACGCGTGTGGAGGTGCGTCAGCTCGAGCGCGGTGTGGTACGAGTGGCAGTGTGAATGTGGCGGGCAATCCACGCGAGTGTTCAACGCCAAAGGCAGAAGCTCCAAG
>Ga0255769_10004296_pt1 | contig 13925 bp, 9 predicted proteins | sample 041ome_9_FD_179637 | JGI IMG/M metagenome (GOLD analysis project Ga0255769, IMG submission 179637) | Coastal salt marsh microbial communities from the Groves Creek Marsh, Skidaway Island, Georgia - 041413US metaG (version 2) | ecosystem: Environmental > Aquatic > Marine > Intertidal zone > Salt... | reverse complement strand
GGTTTCTACCTCTGCTTCTTCTTCTTCTCTCTCGTCGTCGGGATTAGTGGGCGTACAGTTGACGTGTCCAATATGCAAACGTCCGGTGTTTACGACGACGACGACGACAACCACGAATGGGAAGAAAAAAGACGTGTGCTGCGGGAAAACGTGGACGATTGAAACGAAAAACGGGTTCGAGTGCGCGGATTTGGAGATAAGCAGGAACGCAAACTCGTATCGAGAAGCGAAACTGTCTGGGACGTCGTTATTTGAAACGCCGTTGGTGAGTAACGTTTACGAAAAAGGTTGGAGAGAATCTTTCGCTTGGGCCGGGTTTCCGGGTAAAGAGAAAGAGTTTGAAACCGCGATGAAATTTGTGAGAGGGAACAACAACGATAGCAGCGGCGGTGAGATGGACGTCGTTTTAGACGTCTCGTGCGGGTCCGGTTTGTTCGCGCGGAAGTTTGCGGAATCCAAAGCGTTCGCGAAGGTTGTCGCGAGCGATTTTTCTGAAAACATGTTGAAGGAAGCGAGTCAGTTCGCGCGAGATGAAAACATCGACGCGAACGTGATGAGTTTCGTGCGCGCGGATGTTGGGAGATTGCCTTTTGAAACGAGTAGCGTAGACGTCGTGCACGCCGGGGCGGCGTTGCACTGCTGGCCTTCGCCGACGCAAGCCGTCGCGGAAATTTCGAGAGTGTTAAAGCCGGGAGGCACGTTCGTCGCGTCCACGTTTCTCGATCCGAGCGCGAATTTGAACAACGACGACTTGACGAAACCGTTCTCAGATTTCTTTAGGGATAGCCAGTTAGGTACCGGAGGGGCGTTCAATCGGTTTTGGACGGAACAAGAGCTGAGAGATTTATGCGAAATGGTTGGATTGGAAGGTTTCAAACGCGAGCGCGAACGACAATACATTCTCTTCGCGGTGAAAAAAAACTCGGTGAGATGCGAAGACGACGACGAAACCGAGGAGTGCGATATCGTTTTATCCGTGGACGAGGAATAGCAATACTGTAATAAAAATTCTCTACGCAAACGCTGTATTTTTTTTTACTTTGTTTTACTCTTCGAAGACTTGCTCTTGTAACTCTTCATGTAAAAGTTACCGAACAAAACCAACATGTTCGCCATGACAAACATTTGCGAGTACGGTAAAATTTTCAAGCACTGCGTGTACAACAACACGTACACGGCGTGGCAAAAGACCACCACGAATTGCAACAATTGAAGTTGCGTGATGTACCTCTTCCAAGGCACGGCTACGCCCATCAGCGCCATGGCGTAATACGAATACATGACGACGTGAATGAACGAGTTGCACAAAGCGCCAAAGTACATATCCACGCACGGCGCTTGGTTAATAGTCCAGCAGACCATCCACCACGCCCATACCAACAACACGTGATGATACACGTGCAAAAACGACACCTGCTTCTCCTTCTTTCTCAAGATCATCCACACCGTATCCAACAACTCCAAATACTTGTTGTTGTAATGCAACCAAACTCCCAACGCGACGCCGAACGATCGCGTATCGTTCCATCGACACGTTTCCCCCCAAATCTTAAAGTTATTCGTCCTGATTTCACTAACAAACAAATAACACACGTACACGTTGAACAACGTCTGGTAGACGTTATACACCAACATCAGCGCGGTCGGATTAAACGGCTCGCGTTTTCGCATCACTTTCGGCCCAACGAAAACCATCGTCAAATACAACGCCGACGCGATCAACGGCGCTTCAAAAGATAACCCATCGATCCATTTCAGCGCGGAGATTTTCGTCCCGTCTCTATTCAAACTCGCTGACGCCGTCGTTTCCGTCACGTATTTATGCAGCTGATGAAAATACACCCCAAAGCACACCAGCGCCACGCAGACGCCGGTTCTCGTCATCGACTCTTTCCCCATCTTGTAGTATGTGCGTGTGATTGAAGTATTATATGTATCTCCGCGTTGAAGAGAGAGAGAAAGAGCGATTCGATAAAAAAAGAGAACGGCGCGGTGGTTCAATCACGCACCGGCGCGTTCCAAATAAATAACACCCGAAAATCGTCGAGCTCTCGCGCCGCCTCGTTTGTGAAGCTTTCTTGTTATTCTCTTTTTTTCCATCGTCGATTCCAAAAGTTTTGGATAAAACAGAGAAGAGGAGACAAAATATCGTCACACAGAAAATACATAAAGAACAAACATCGATAACAGTGATGATGATGATGACGATGCAGACGTCTTCTGTTTCTTCGCGCGTGAAGTTGTCGTCGTCGTCTTCCTTCTCGGTCTGTCGTCGCGAAAGGGGGAATGGTGGCGCGCTCTTTTCCTCCGCCCCCGCGTCGAGAAGAAAAAGCAGCCGGGGGAAGCGTATCTCGATGGCGATTAGAGCTCGAGCGACGACGGAGACGACGGAAACGAGTTCTTCTTCTTCTTCCGCCATGGAAGAGGCGTGGAACGAGGACGACATCGATAACATCGCGTTTGTGGATTTAGAGAAAGCAGAAGCGACGGCCATCTCGAACAAATCCGGGGCCGGGGCGACCATGGCGGCACCGGATTGGATGACGCAGTTGAACAGACTGTGGGGAGGCGCGAGCGATATTCCAGTCGCGGATGCCAAGTTGGACGACATCACCGGGCTTTTAGGAGGTGGGTTGTTTCAACCGTTGTTTAAGTGGATGAAAGAAGCTGGGCCGGTGTATTTGTTGCCGACGGGGCCGATTACGTCGTACGTGGTTATTAGCGACCCGGCTTGCGTGAAGCACGTGCTGTTCAACTACGGATCGAAGTACATTAAAGGAACGATTGCTGAGGCTGGAGAGTTTTTGTTCGGCAAAGGCGTCGCGTTGCAAGAGTTAGAACCGTGGAAGCTGAGAAGGAAAGCGGTGGCGCCCGCTTTGCACAGGGCGTATGTGGAAGCGATGGTCGATAGGACGTTTGGGCGATGCGCGAATAAGATGGTGGAGACGATGGAGAAGACAAACGGAGGTAAAAGCATAAACATCGAGAGCAAATTTTCTCAAGCCGCGTTGGATATCATCGGTATTTCAGTGTTTAACTACGATTTTAACGCGTTGGAGAGAGCGGCACCAGTGATCCAGGCGACGTATACGGCGTTGAAAGAGGTGGAGACGAGATCGATGGATTTGTTGCCGACGTGGCGGTTGCCGGAGGAGTTTTTGAGAGCGGTGTCGCCGAGACAAAAGGCAGCGCAAGATGCCGTTGTGATCATCAGAGATGTCACGTCGAAGTTAGTGGATGAGTGTAAGAAGATGGTCGAGGAAGAAGAAAAAGTTGGTGGCGCCGAGGCGTGGGCGAGAGATTACTTGAACGAGAGCAATCCGAGCGTCTTGAGGTATTTGATCGCGGCGAGAGAGGAAGTGTCGTCGACGCAGTTAAGAGACGATTTGTTGTCGTTGTTGGTTGCGGGACACGAAACGACCGCGAGCGTTTTGACCTGGGGCACGTACGAGTTGTTGAAACCGGAAAACGCGGAACAGTTGCGAATCTTGAGACAAGAGTTGGATGAAGTTTTAGGAACGAAACCGTATCCAGATTTCAACGATTTGATGAAGATGCCGTATTTGGAGAGGTGCTTTCACGAAGCGATGCGTTTATACCCGCAACCGCCGGTATACACTCGCCGCGCGGTTGTTGAGGATGAGTTACCGTTAAACGGGTTAACCATCCCAAGAAACCAGGATATTTTAGTCTCCATTTTCAACTTGCATCGAGACCCGAAGAATTGGGGCGAGAGCTCGTTGGAGTTCGAGCCGATGCGTTTTGGCCCGTTGAATCGAGGTCAGCCGAGCGAGTTGAACACGGAATATAGATACGTTCCCTTCAGCGCTGGGCCGAGAAGATGTCCGGGCGATAAGTTTGCAGTTTTGGAAGGCGTGGCGATTTGGGCGACCATGTTGAGACGACTCGATTTATCCTTAGTCGAAGGGCACAAGGTCGAAATGACGTCTGGAGCAACTATTCACACTAAAAACGGCTTGTTGTGCGACGTGACCTTACGGGAAATGCGAACGGTGAACGAGAAAGATAAGATGGATTGGGATAGTTTAAGAGCTACGAAAACTAAACCTGGCGACGAGAAGTACTGGCTGCCCGAGAAAACCGCCGCGGGAGGTGGCAAATGCCCGGTCCCGCACTAAATACTAATAGCACGATATTTTGTAAACAGAAGCGCGTACATTGTTTGTATAAACTGTATTGTCGTTTGTTATATTCGACACGAAGATTGTTCCTTTTATTACAAGCTCTTAATTCCTCGGGCGCTTTATTTCTTCTAAAAGACTATGAAAATTTTATTGTGTAGTGTTATCTCTCTGTTCTCTCTTCCTAGTTTATTCCTCTTCCTCCTCTTCGTCGTCACCACCGCCCGCGGCAGCCGCTTTTTGCGCCATGCGTCGTCTCTTCACGCGGCCCGGTCTGCCACCACCCAACGGCGAGTTCAACGCAAAGTCGATGTGCTTTTGGGTCTCAACGCGAACCAAGAACGACGGCACGTTGACGATTTGCTTACCAACTCTGATGTGTCTTTGCTTGATCAAGATACGGGCGTGGTGCACCGACTTGGCCAAACCGAGCTTAAATACCAAAGTTTGCAATCTTCTCTCCAAGAACTCCTCCGCGGTCAACGCCAACACGTAATCCAAAGATTCCTTATCCGCTTCTAACAAACCGTACGTTCGCATTCTCTTCAAAATGGCGTTACCTTCGAAGATTCTCTTAGGATCATCTTCGTCCAAAGTGAGCAAAACTCTCGCGGCGTTGCGCAATTTGTTCAACGCAAACTGGACTCTCCACAACTCTCTCTTGTTACGGAGGCCATATTCACCGACAGTCTTCAACTCGGCGTCGAGACGGACTTTTTCGAAAGGACGTCTCGGCTTGGAGAAAGTCTTCGAGTCTGTATGTTTTTTGTGAGAAAGAAAAGAAAAAGAGGACGAATGGTGAGTACACGCGAGGTTTTATCAAAGCGATGATGAACGTATCGACGACGGTGTGAAATCCGACACGAATTCAAGGATCGTCTCGACGACGAGAAGATCCTCTTCCAAAGGTTGATTTGCACGCGAACGAAGGCAAAAACCGTTTCCACGGCGCGCGCGAGAGAGAGGAAGTCGCTTTCAAATCTCCTTCCAAAGCCCTTTGCCACGACGGGTCGCTCTCCCCCGGGCGAAAAAAATGAGAATCCAACGCGCGCGCAACTCGCACCCAACGCGAACGATGAAGTCAAACGCGCACGTCTCGATCGAACGCAGAAACATTCAATCCAAACATCTGCACTCGTTTTTATCCAACATCTATTTCGCATCATCGCGGTCGCTCCGCGCGAATCTCATCTTTTCTATTTCGCGGGGCCCCAAAAGACCCTCAAGCCCCCGCGCGCGCAAATCTCCCGTCGGATGAACATCGCGGCGCGAACGGTCATCCTTCTCGCGCATCGCGAAAACGAAAGCTACGAAAATCAAATCGAGATAACTCACAGTTTCTGAAAACCTTAGCGGACGGCATCGTGTAGTTTGTGTGTGCGGTTCGATAGTGACGATTTTTTCCTCCTCTGCGTGAGTCCTTCTTTCCTTGTTTCTTCGTTTGTCTCTTCGCTGTTTTTTTTTCAGCCCTCCACCCCTTTTTTTTGCGTCCGAAACATTCAAAAAATACGCGAGAGAAGTTCTGAGTGAACGAACAAAAAAAATAATAATAAGCACATGCCGAGTTTACGCGCGGCGCGAGAGCTCGTTTCGGCGCTCTTTTCGAGCGATCGAAAATCCGTGGCGATAGATTTTGATGAGAACGGAGAGGAGAAGGAGCACGCGCGATCGCTGGAATCGCGCGTCGTGGAACCTCTGATCGAGGCGTACGAGAAGAGAGAGACGGAGCGGTTTTTGCGGTGCGATGGTGGTGGTGATGGTAGTCGGGGAGAGAGAGAGGAAGAGACGGAAAAGGAAGAGGTGGACGAGAGAGGAAGTGAAGAGGACGAGAGGAGAGAGGACGCGAAAATGCGGCGGTTGTTTGCGCACGGCGTGAGCGACGCGCGGGAGTACGCGCTGAAGAGCGCGGTGGAGGTGGAAAAAGAGGAAGAGGCTTCGAAGGAGAAAACGTTCGACGAGAAGAGCGCTAAAAATAGACGCCAATCGAACGAACAGATTTCAATTGTTTGGTTCGACGGGGAAGGAGAAGGCGAAACCGAGATCAGCGTCGTCGCGAAAGTTGAACACCAGAGATGCAAGGAGTACGTGACGGTGCACGACCCGTATCTTCGCGACGATGGGCTTTTACTTTCTTACGTTGACTTGGCGAACGAGAAGCGCGTGGACGTCTACGCGTTCGATCGAGCGGATAGTTTTGGGTCGTTTCGTAAGACGAGAGTGATTTTCTTTTCGGTTGAGCATAAAGAAAATGTCGACGTCGATGAAGATGATGGAGAAGAAGACGAAGAAGAGGGAATGAGAAAGAAAGATGATTGCGGTGATGGCAAGACGATATCGTTTACCATACGAAAAATTGAAGAAACGTTTCGAAACTGCGGCATCGAGGAGGAAGATGAAGGTTACGGACGCGATATGCGAATTGAACGGGCGACGTTCGACTCGCGAACAAATTCTGCCGTTTTTGAATTTCTTCCCAAAGGTACATCACTATTTGGTGAAACGAAAACGTGGCGGAAGAGCGTGAAGAAGGAGGACGACTGTACGCACGCGGGTGCTACTAATGAAGACGAAGATAAAAAGGACGAAGAAAACGAAGAAAATACCGAGTTTATTCGGAAGAGACTCCCATTTTTTGCGGCATCGTTTGACGAATTCGGTGAACGCGCAGACCGGGAAGCGTATTCGTCGGCTCGCAAAGCGCTCGAAGATTTTTTCAGCATCGATGTGATCTCGAAGAAGCGCGACAACAGAAGGAGCGATCCGGTTGCCAACAACGCCGGTGTGAGCAAAAGCAGCTCTACAGTCGACTCGAGATACAGCGAAAATGAAATTCTCACAGAAATCGAACAGGAAGCGCTTCGCATCGAGCTGGAAGTCGCTTCGCAACGTATCGCGGAAAACTGCCACGCCGTCCTTGCTCGCGTCGACTGCAACAAGAGGCACTTCCTTTCTCACGTGCTCAAAGAACGCGCAGAATCCGCGCTCAAATCCATGCAGAAAGCAAAACTTTTACACGAAAACACAAAAAAAGAAGAAGAAGCAGAGAGACAAGCCGTTTTCGACTCGTCGAAGATGACATCCTCGAAAAATGCCGACCCCGGCGGCGCGTCGTCGAACGCCGGTTCTCAACAACTCGCCGACCTCGCAACCGCGCTTCGAAAAGCGCGCGTCAACTTCATCGCGTGTCAGCGTCGGTGCGATCGCGCGATGAAAATAGTGCGCGCAAACGAAGGAAAGAGTGAACATCAAACCACTCGCTCGAGTGCGTCGCGGATAAAGATGGAGTAGTAAAAAAGAAACCGAAGTGAGAGAGAGAGAGAGAGAGAGAGAGAGAGAGAGAGAGAGAAGAAGAGAAAGGAATATTTGAAATCCCTCAAAAAAGGCACGCGAATAATTTCAATCGCAGCCTCTACATTCTTCGCGCGTACTTTCGCACGCGCACTATCGCTCGTCGCGCGTGGAATTCTTCGCGCGCGCATCCTAGCGAGACGCGGCTGCTCGAGTAGGCGGGACTTTTTTTATCTCTGTAAAGCTCTATCTCTATCTCTCTCTTTCTTTGTTGAAAGTGCGGAAAAGGAGGACAGCGTGGCACGTGGGGAAAGGAATAGGAAATCTTAAACACCGTCGACCGCGACAACGCGTGCCGATTTAAAAGAAGAGAGAGACAGAGAGACAGAGAGATGGCGCGATTTGGAACCCCACCTCTGTCATCGACTTCCTCCTCGGCTGAGAAAGCGTCGTCGTCTTCCGAGTATTATGTGCACAGAGTCACGAGCACGAGTCCCAGAGAACGAAGAAAGAATGGTCACTTCTTTTCAAATAACTCGAGCAGCGCGGGAGAAGAGTCGACGAACGCAAACGCCATGACGCCTTCGAAACCGCCGCACTCGCCGCGAGCGAACGATTTGCAACAGAGGAGACTTCGACGAAGAGCACGCGCGCGATTATTTTTGAAAGTGTTTCTCTTTTTCGCCCTCTTGCACTTCTTCGGTCGAACGGCGTATCATTTTCTGTACTTTGTCAAGATTGGATACTTGAGGTACATCAAGTTCCCGTTGAAAGACCAAAGGCCGATTCCGTGTGGGATCGATACACCGCCACCAACAGAGCAACTGGCGGATTTATTCGAGAGGAGGAAAGCGTACGAGGAAAGTAGGAAGAGTCTAGGCGTGAAGATGAAAGATGCGGTGGTTGGAAATAAGGCAAGCGAGTTGAAACAACAGCACGCGCAGATCAAGAAAAGGCACGTGAAAAAGAATAGCAGAGTTAGCAGTGGTAGCAGTAGAAACGCTTACGCAAAAGCGAGCGGTCGAAGAAGATTATTCGAAGCAGACGAGGCGTACATGAACAGAGAGGAGGAGGAAGAGGAGGAAGACATTGCTCGCGATTCTAGTAAGCGAACGGGATTTGGATTAGAGAGATACAAACAAGAGAGCAACGATCCGGAAAAGGAATCTGCGTCGACGGAAGACGAGTTCTTAGAGCTAGGTGATGATAACTACCCGTCTGAAGTCCTTTCGAAAGTACAAGAAGGATACGATGATGATGCCGACGAAGAAGAAATAGACGCAAAAAAACATGGGCTGCGCCGAGCGGGATCGAATCTTGCGTCTCGCTTCTTTAGTGGTTTAGGACAGCGGTCGTCATCATCGTCCGACAAAAATAGCATCAGTAAAGAAGTTATTGAAATCGCTTCGAAACGCGCAACTGAGCGACTGCTAGAAGACCCAGGATCGGAGCCTCCAGCTGCGTTACTTAGCAACGGAGAAGAAGCTGATTTTCAGTTGATAGAAGAGGAAGGAGAAGTCGAAGATGTGGTAGAAGAACAAGATGGTGAAGTTTCTGGCGATGAATCAGCAATCTCAGAGGAAGAAGACGCAGAAGAGGAGGAAAAGTTTGCACACACATCCTATTCGAATGCAGGCGCACGTGCTCACGATAATGATGACGAAGACATCTCGTATGACGATCCCAAAACGCAACTCGAAGTAGCGGAACGCAAAGCAAAGGTTTTAGAACAGGTTGCCCTTGAAGCGAAGAAACGAGTCGACGAGGTGAAGGAAAAAAGCAAACGGCGCGGCGCCGGATTCGCCATATTATGCATCTGCGACGCGAAAACGGCTGATATTTGCGCAGCTTCGGTGGCGAATAAACGCGCGTATGCTAAAATGCACGAGTACGATATGATTTTTGTCACGGAAACGTTAGATACGACGCGGCCGATGGCGTGGAGCAAAATCTTAGCCGTACAAAGGTACCTCCCTCGATACAATTGGCTTTTATTTTTGGACATTGACACGCTCATCATGAATCCGGACATACGTTTAGAAGACATCGCGGACGACGATTACGACCAAGTGATTGGCGCCGATCATAACGGCATAAACTCGGGCGTCTGGTTTATCAAGAATACGCGATGGATGCGATGGTTCCTCACCGAATTATGGGCGCAAGAAGATTTAGTCCGAGGAAATTACGTCTTTCATTACGAACAACGCGCGTTCCATCATTTGTTTCAAACTATAGTTTGGTCTAAAAATGTTGGAACGAGAAAAGAACCGTACGGCGGCGCCGAGGACGTTCGCAAACGCTCGAAAGTTGTCAATCAATGCGTCTTCAATAGTTTGTTGCCGTGGTACGTCAACGGCGACTTCGTCGTGCACTTAGCGGGCATGAAAGGCGTTGCACAGTGTTATCTATTCTGGCAATATTACGAGAAGGCGAAGAAGCATTTACCACCGGTAGACCCGCACGAAATCGTCGGTGCTCGATTGACAGAAGAAATGTTAGAAGGTGGACCGAGATACGAGTTCAGAAGATGTTTATCTTTTCCCACGCTGTTCTGGTAAAATCTATGTAGTGAGCTATTTTTAGTTTTCTATTCGTAATTGCAATATTTACTTAAGCGGCGCGCTATAAATGAATTGAATGAATCTCATCGCCAACAGCGATTGCGTTGCTCGTATACCCTCCATCTCGGTCGTTCGCCATAACGTCGAACGATACGCCAAACGTGTTTGCAGCTTTGCGCATTATAATCTCCCACGTTTTTTCGTCGCGTTTCCCAGTCGTTTGGTCTATGGCGACAGATTGGCATCGATGACAAAAACGCCCGTTTCCTAACACTACCTCGTCGCGTATTTTGATGCCTACATTTTTGCTTGGGTTAGAATTGGATATCCAGCTCTTCTCGAGTGAGAAAAGGTCGTCGTCGCTGGGAACTGGAGTTTTTTTCTTTTCAACGTTCTCCTCGTATTCCTTTTCGCTCACGATGATGTTCGCCCGAAAGCGAGAAATGTCACAACCTAAAACCTTCGCCGACCGTTCCGAGGCCACTAAAATTGGAGACGTGTTTGAAAACGTGCGTTTCGCCTCGTCCTTCAAGAGCGCGATGCAGCATTCAACGTTCAAAATTTTCGAAAACCACTCGTGCGCCGCGGGATCTCGAACCAATCTCGCCTCTCGCGCCTGACCACGAACGGAAATGGAAATGTTACTCTCTCTAGACGAATCGAATTTCTCTTCCTCTTCATTTAAATCTATCCGAAGAGTATCTTTAACATCAGCACTCTTCAACACCAAATATGTAAATGCATACCCATTTACATCCTCTAAATCAATCGTCTCTACGGAAGGTGTGATGCCCACAAGGCGCGGATGCGATTTTTGCGTCAACGGTAAGCCAGACTGTTTCTCAATGAGCACGTACTTCCGATCAAAAAGCAAACCCGATGGGAGTAAGTACCATTTATCTACGCTGAACGGGGCACATGATTTTATAGGAAACACATTTATTTTCGAAATCGTAACGAGCGGCGAAGGACGAGATTGTGATAACCGCGATGGAGGCCTTTCTGGCGTTTCGTTTGCTTTTCCGTTCATCATTCCAGGTCGACACACAAACTCGCGTTCAATAGTTTCAATCACAGCCTTCGCGTCACTCACTCGACTGGCGTAACCGAATGATGCTCGGACGCATCCTAAAGGTTCGCCATCCGTAGCGTCTACGCCCATGTCATCTCCGCACACTTTGCCCTTCGTTTCGTATAATTTTTTTACCCGGTTTTCGATTTTCTTCTTCCGGATGCTCTCGCACGCGCCCGGGTTACAACAACACCCGGTGCGAACGACTATATTACGTGACGCTAACGCGCGTTCTACTTTTGAATAGCCAACATGTGTTCCGTCGTCGTTGAGCACGTTGAAAGCCACGGTGGATAAAGAAACAACTTTCCGTCCGTCAAACGTCAATTTCTCGTATCGATCATCGTAATCGCTCTGAACCTTCAAATGCTCTGCTAAATGACGCCATTGTGATCCGTAAATTTCTACAACTGGTTTACCATTCGCGTGTCGAAGATTCCATAATCCGCTAGCCAAAACTTCACCGACGTGTCCTGCGTTGATTCTAATCGTCTCAGGTCCTCCAATCGATCGATACCATTCGAAACATTTTGGCAACGCGGCTATTTGCTGAAACGGAGGCGTACCTCGTTCTAAACCAGACGCGTTTTCCTTCGCGACGAAAAAGTTTGTGCTTGCATCGATTGCTTTCGCCGTTCCACCCCCAAACACTTTGTGGTTCATGTTCCCGTTTTTTTCAATCATTTTCATCGCTCTGTTGGAAACGAGCAAAAAGCCGACGCCGGTTGGGTAACCGAATATTTTATAGGCGGAAGCGACGATAAAATCGGGCCTCAACTCCTTCTCCACGTTTTTCAAATTAATCGGACACATAGCCGCAGATTTAGACGCGTCTAGTACAGTGAAACATTCCGCACCTCCACGACGAATCTCTTCGATCTTGCGCTTCACGTTTGCCTCCCTCACGCCTTGTCCGTGAAAGTTCGACTCGTCCGCGTACGCCAACAAATGTTTTCTATCGCGACTTCCGCGATTCTTGTTGGTGAACCATTTCTTCCTCGTCTTTACTTTCGCCCCGCGATCGTTCACCTTGACCGACGTCCACTCGCTCTCGCCTTCGCGCAGCACGAACACGTCCCCGCCTCGACTCCACACCAAATTCCTCAACCCTAAAACGCTCGTGTGATTATCCTCCGTGTAACTCAACCCGTCCTTTCCGTCCGAGGAAAAGAACGCGTCCCCGACCAACTGCAACGCGCTCGTCGCACCGCCGTTCGCGAACACGCAGCTATACTCTCCAAACTCAGGCGCGTTGAAATGTTTCAGAACTAAATTCCTGCTCTCGCGAATAACCGCGTCGCTCGATGAAGACGAGCTCGCAAAGTTCCCGTTGCTGTGCGGATTGCCCAAAACTGTCGACTCGAGCGCTTCGGCGCAGCTTCTAATCAATCGAGAACTCACCGGTGGGCACCCGTTGTAATCGCAGTAAATCACCCCGAGCGACGAGAGCGCCGAAAACTCCTCCGCGACGAGTTTCTCCGAGCACGCTTTCGCAGACGTTATCTTCTCGTCGATCATTCTTTGCAGTAAACCGTTCTTGGTGTTGCCGTTCGTTCCATTCTTCCGCGCGAAGAAAAAAGAAGAGGTGGGGACGTCGTCGTCGTTTCGGGAAAACAAAGACAGAAATGATTTGTGCTGTTGACTTCTCTTTGCAGCGGAGGAGGAAGAAGACGACGCGCACGCGCTGAACAGCGAGAGCGAGGACAAACTCTTCTGCGCTTCTTCGTTTTCTGCCATGTTTACGGCGCGCTTTTTCTTCGGACCGATACTATGCTCTTTTAGCGTCGATGTTCATCTTTTTTATGCATGCGTGTGTTACAGTTGGAGAAAAAAGTGGAGATTTTCGTCAAACAAAACGCGCGCGAAGAGGACCTCTCTCTGCCGTAAAAAAGGATGCGACGAGCGTCTTTAACGCGACTCTCGTCGTCTTTTCTCTCGTCGTCGTCGTCGTCGCCTTCGAGCGTTTCTTTTACTTCCTTTTATCATCGCGTCGTTCGTTCGCAAATTTGCGAACAGAGAACAACGCATCATCGTCTTCGTCGCTTTTTGTCGTCGTCGTCTCCGCGTTCGTTTGACGTCAAACAACGACGCGAGTGCTGGTCCTGCTTCGAAAAGAGCGACGATGACGAATCAGTCGTGGCGTATTTTTGCCGCAAATGCGATAAAATAACGCACCCGGACGCAATCAAACGTCGCTCGCATTACGCGCTGTTGAACGTCCCGAAACGGTTTTCGATCGATTCGAAAGCGATGGAACTTTCGATGAAAAATTTACAAAAAATGCTCCATCCGGATAAGTTTAGCAGCGGCGCCACTTCCTCTTCAGCGAGTGGTGGTGGCGATGGTGATAAGGAGAAAGAATATTCGGAAGAGATTAGCGCGAGAGTGAACGAGGCGTACGGAAAGTTGCGGGATCCGCTGTCGCGGGCGAAGTATTTGTTCGGGTTGAAATCGGGCGCGGCGTACGACGCGGAGGAGAAGGAGGGAGAGGAAAGGAGGGAGGAGGTACCGCCAGAGTTGCTTTTTTTGGTCATGGAAGTTCGGGAGGCGATTGAAGACGCCGACGGGGACGCAGAGGAGCTGATGAAGTTGAAAGGAGAGAACGAGGAGAGGATGGAAGAGGCGAAGAGGCGAGTTGGAGAGGCGTTTGACGAAGACGCCGTATTCGACCAAGATAAAGCGAGGAAGGCGATTGTTGAGTTGACGTATTTTGAGAGGATACGGAAGGAACTTATAGAGAGGTTGTGAGAGGGAGGGCATAGATTATGATACGCATACTCGTAGAGTTAACTCGTGTACAAATATTATTACACGCGTAGTCGATTTACATCATTTATTCCCCACGCGCTCGGCTAACGC
>Ga0255769_10004295_pt1 | contig 13927 bp, 13 predicted proteins | sample 041ome_9_FD_179637 | JGI IMG/M metagenome (GOLD analysis project Ga0255769, IMG submission 179637) | Coastal salt marsh microbial communities from the Groves Creek Marsh, Skidaway Island, Georgia - 041413US metaG (version 2) | ecosystem: Environmental > Aquatic > Marine > Intertidal zone > Salt... | reverse complement strand
AAATTCTTCATGAGGCGAGTCACTAAAGTGTGCACGTTTAGGGATGGTAATCTTTTCTATTAATTGTTAACAGCTGAGCCACACTTTTTGGCTATGATCATTAGCCTTGCAATGACATCCCTATTATTGCTGTGAGGTTGGCTTTGAGCGCCAGTAACACTTAATTACTTGTTTTAATTGACTTTTGTAGCAAATTATGCTACATTAACTGTACAGTTTAGCGCATAAGCACTACTGCCCTGCCTCCGCTACTCACACACCTTTAACCAATCTAACGCGTCAGCACTTTTAACACACGGATTAACTCTGTGGGCTTTGCGCTGTCTGCGTTTTAGCTCTGGAGAAGACAATGAAGGAATACATCCTAGTTAAAGACTACGTTAAGAACAAACCTGTCGCACTAGTCAGGTCTGAATACGGCAGGTCTACAGTCATCGCAGGCGACAAGTCTGCCGAGAAGGTCTTCATAGACGGTGACGCTCATAACATTAACAGGAAGTACGGCTTTACGTCGTTAGGTCACAGCAGCTGTCACCCAGACATTGGCTACTACATAGATTTGTTAGGCCCTGTGTTGGACAAGGAAGAGAAGTGGAAGCGAGCTGAGAAAAGAGCTGCTAAAGCTAAGGCAACTAAAGAGCTAAGTGAAGATGATCTTGCGAGAATAGCTGAGATGCTGAGCAACGGTGTTAGTCAGCGTAAAGTGGCGGAGGCTATGGGGGTTAGTCAGTCGTTTATTTCTCGCTTAAAAACCCCTGAATCACCCACCCTGTAGGATAGCCTAAGTAGCTGATTCAGGCATAGCTGCAGCCCAGTAAATACGCGGGCTTTGGTGGGCGGTGTTGGGCTATGGAGGGGTGTGTTAGTTGGGGGCGCTAAATAGGTTTATTAGGCTGCTGTATGGACACACACTTTTGGTCTTCGGAAAACTATTAAGATGCTAAAGCTAACTCCAATCAACACCACTAGGTGCATCGATACTCTGCAACAAATAACGCTGCTTTATTTTTATGTCAGCAGGAGAGCCGTATCTGTCTGACACGCCATAAGTAAAGGGTCAGTTCTACAGTACTTTAATTTATCTGCAGCTTAAATTTAGTAGACTATTGCTTTAGCTTCTCGGCTTCTCCTAATAATTCCAACGCATATTTGAATGGCGGAAAACTTACCATTGGATCAGGTAAGTCTTTTGAGTTAGCACGAAATCTTTCTACTTCAGCAACAAATTCTGGCGCATAGGTCATAATTTTCGAATCTTCCCACCACTCACTAGCTCCTTTTGAAGATAGGAATATAGCTGTAGCCGTCATAAAGGCATCGTAAACGCTAGAAGGTATTAATTTCCCCCTGCCCATATAAAATACTTGTTCACAAAGATGGAAATCACGATGTCTAACAGTATCAAACACAAGTTTTTCTTCCGGAGATAGCGAAGAGAAATCAAGTGATCCTCGCGCTAAAATTGATGAGGTTTCGGGGTTTTTAAATAAAGAATACCATTCAGAAAGTTGCTTGCTTATTTCGCGATGGCTATTTGACATCGCAATTTTATTATTCGCGCGAAGTTCAAAAGCCAAATACAGAAGCGTTAAAAAAACTCCTACTGTCTCAATTGAAACACCCATATCATTCCTTTAATTTTCAAGAGATTCTATTCTTTGTCTATTTTCAACTACCCATTCGTTCAATGATACTCCGTGATAGAGAAGCGCAATAAGTGTTGAACCGAAAATGATATTGACGGCCGCTTGTTTTCTCAAGCCCGCTCCTAAAGATTACTCGTATAATTTTTCCCGACTTAAAACAACCGAGCCTGATCTTTTCGAAATGATTGTCATATCTGATTTGCTGTTAATACTAACCCCAATCAACCCCGCTAGGCGCATCAATGCTCTGCAACAAATAACGCTGCTTAATTTTAACATCAGCAGGCGAGCCATATCTGTCTGACACGCTGCTTGCCTATGAACTGATCTAAAAATGAGGGACTATGTCATAGTATTTTGGAAAATTTTCTCCCACATTTTGTAGTCGCGCTTGAATATGAACTCGTACATCTTCGCCCCACGTGTCTCTGACTAAAGGCCACATTTTTTGGCCACCTTCGGTAAGGAGGATGGAAAGGCATAAGTTTTCAATTCCGATATAGGAGGCTTCGTTGATATATCTATCACGCCGCATATACCATGCTTGCTCCGCTATTAACATAAAGTCCACAGCCCACATATAGAATATATGCTTGCTGCGCGCGTCAGCTCCCTCGTACTCTTTTAAGCACCTTGCAACGGCATCAAATTGTTCAGGGTCGGATCGTGTTAGAGCAAAAAAATCACGTATGGCATTTAAAATTTCTCTCTGATTACTTGCTTTAGTCATTTCATGATTTTGTTTCATTTGTTGCTTAACAAATAAAAAAGACACCAAGATTGCCAATGCAGCAAGAGCCTCAGCGACTGCTCCTAACGCGATCCAATTCATTTCTATTCCCTTACTTCGCTTATTTGTTTTTTAAACTACGCCTACTTGCACGTAGAGATTAATAACTAACCCCAATCAACCCCGCTAGGCGCATCAATGCTCTGCAACAAATAACGCTGCTTTATCTTTATATCGGCAGGCGAGCCGTATCTGTCTGACACGCTGCTTGCTTATGGACTAATCTAGACTACCAGATGGCGGAACTTCAAAAGACCGTAGCACCATTCCTTCAATGTCCTCAAGCGTACGTTTCAATGATCCAACTGTACTCTGCACATAACCTGCGGTTACACCTGATTTTGCATGGTTAAGTACTGCTGATACTTTCGCTAAATCATAACCGAGTTCAGATGCAATGGTTGCGACGGTTCTCCTTAGATCATGTGGCGTAAACGCTATTCCTGATTCGTCAACAACGCGCTGAACCGCCCTGCTCATAGAAGCATGCTTACTACTATCTTGAGGCGATGGAAACACCCATTCTGAAGACTCCCCGACCAACGTTGAACGAGTCTTAAAAAGACTCTCTGTCGATGTAGTCATAGGAAGAGTATGGTCAGTGTGATTCTTTGTATTCTCAGCCTTGAACCACCCTTCTTTGAAGTTGATGTTAGACCACCTTAAAGTCTTCGCTTCATCGACTCGTAGCCCAGTCAAAAGCAGAAGCATCACAAAGTCAGCATCAGAGCGCGTGATCGACCCTGAATATTGATGGTGGGCGGTTTTTGTGAGGCATTCTAGGAGTTCAGCCCTCGGAGATTCGTCTAAAAAACTATCTCGAGGCTTGAGCACGGAACGTACTTTTTTATCTTTCAGAACATTGCAAGGATTAACCCTAAGAATCGGCTCGCCGCCAACTTCGTCGTTCATAAAGCTATTAATTACAGTCTGAAGGTAACGAAATGCTTTTTGTGCTTCACCCTGCCCATCAGCGCTTTTATACCGCCTAGTGGGCAGACCAAGATTAGCTCTTTTCTTTTGTGTGTTGTTGCGCCTATTTGCCACGCGAGTTTTTATCTCAGCGAAGCGTCCAAGAACATCACCCCGTGTTATGAGTCGAATAGGTCTATCTAACCAATCACTAAAATTGCGTTGAAACATGCTGATCATGTCTTGTCGAGACTTAGGCTTGTAATCTTTTAATGCGAGGCATTCGTCGAGGGCTTGCCGAAGAGTGATGCTTCGCGCCATCTCAAGCTGCGTTACTTTGCGCTCTTCGATGATTCGTTGTTGACGCTGAGCATTAGGGTTTATACCGGCAGCCAAATCTGCAAGTACCTTCCGAGCTAAACTACGGGCTTGAGACACGCCTATAACGTCACATCTCCCTAGCTTTATGCTCCTTGGGTTACCTCCTTTCTGCCGCGCTTTTACATACCAATCGTCTGTAAGCGCGCGCCTCCGCCGATACAAACCACTTAGCATTGTGTCCTTAACCCATTCATTATTCATTCTAGACTACACCTAGACTACACATTTACTGCTAGGCTATAGTATTTACTCATTTAAATACAATAATATGCGCCAAATTTACAGGCCTTCTATTATTGATAAAAGGACTCATAATCCGTTTGTCCCAGGTTCGAGTCCTGGTGGGCCCACCATTTAATTCCAATGGCGAGTAAATACTGTTCAAAATGCTTTCCAACCCTATCAACTAGGTTTGTTGCCTGAGGACGTTTGGAATCAAGTAGAAGGCCGCATAAATGCGCAATATTCAAACTGCGCTTTGAGGTCTTATTTCAACGGCGTAATTCCAGCCTTTCGAGATAACCTTTCTAAGCTCCCCAACAATTGTTCAGAGTAACAAGCAGTCGCTACTTAGAACATACTCATAGTGGCCGTAGCACAGGAAGCCGAACAGTAGAGGGCGAAGCCCACCAGAGAGCAGCCAACACCAAGCAAGGCAACGAAACACGTGCCATACGTGAAGAGCGCAGCTCTATGCCACAGTAAATTGTCCCATCATGCCTCGATCTTCATGTTCAAGAATATGGCAGTGATACATGTAAGGAAACTCATCAGTTGCCTTATGATCGAATCGCACAATAATTTCCGCACTGTCGTCCACTCGCACTGTATCTTTCCATCCGGCGTCTTCTGCAGCGACAGGTCGCTCGTTTTGAGATACCACAAGAAACGAACATCCATGCACGTGAAACGGATGCGAGTCATCGAATGAATTAATTACCCACCGCTCCCACTCTCCCAATCGCACGCGTTCATTAATTACTCGCATGTCCATTGACTGTCGATTAATGCCCATGGACATCTCGGTATTGTGTTGAAAGACCCCAAAAACGCCCGTGCGCCTATTATTTTTCATAAATAAATCAAACCGTCGAACTGGCCAGCCGCTTTGAACTATGGGCCGCATTATTGAATTCAATTGTCGCGGCAGAGATTCGCGAATTGCAGGCAATTCAGAGTCGACCGTAAATTGCAGAATTTCTAACCTATCTCCTAGCCTACCAAACTCCCGGTTGCGCCTTCTGCCGTTGCCCTCGTCGCGCCTCCGTTCATCATCAACTGCCTGAATCCGTGGGCCACTGACTAGCATGGCGGGATTGCCATCGGAAAAATCAACGACCACTTCGTTTCGCTCTCCCGGTGACATTACTAATTCGCGAATGGGCACAGGCTCTTCAAGGAAGCCACCGTCAGTCGCTATTTTGTGGAATTCCCGATTATCATCAAATCGTAAACGGAAGTAACGGGCGTTCGCACCATTGAGCAAGCGTAACCGAACTAATCCTGCTGGTACTCGGCGACTAGCATTCGCGACCCCATTAGTGATGATAGTATCGCCAATCATTCCATCTTCAGAATCTTCGATTGAATAATCGAGTCGCCCCAGATCGTCGAATCTTCTATCTTGGATAATCACAGGAATGTCATCAACACCATAAGTCTTTGGGATAGGCAAGTCATCACTATTTTCATCGTCAATGATGATCATGCCAGCTAAGCCATTGTAGGTTTGTGGACCTGATTTGCGGTGGGTATGAGGGTGATACCACGATGTAGAAGCTTGTTGTCGAATTGGCAACTCCAGTGACCAACTACCATCAGGTTCGATCGCTCGCTGTGGGCCACCATCAAGTTCGCCGGGTACGTGCAAGCCATGACCATGAACTGCAACCGCCTCTGAAAGTTTATTCCTGTAAGTGATCGGGAGGTTTTGACCCTCGCGCACTCTAACTGTGGGGCCAAGGTATGACCCGTTGAAGCCTGTGGTGGGTGTCATTATTCCGGGAAGTAATTCAAACTGTCCGCGAGTCATGGTGAGTTCAATTGGACGCTCATATGTGGATTCAAGTAATGGAGGGATAGGCATCTGACGTCTGGGGCCACCAAAGCTGCGAACACCAGTTGCTGACACACTCCCACGATTTGGTGATAGTAAATTGTATCCAGCGGCGAATGCGCCCGCGCTTACCCCGCCGATTAAAAATCTTCGTCTATTCATTGTCGATTACCGTCTAAAAAGTAGTTTGTGCGCTTAATTGCAAAGTTCTGTATTGGCTACTGCAAGAGTTTTGGATAAGTCTGATATCCCCCGCTATCGTCGTTGTTTCGTATCTTTCTCGATAGCGACAACCTAATGCATCGAGAGTATTTTCAGATTCCAATCTGAACACCCAGTCATCAAACCAGATTTTTTGTATAAATAGATCGAGTGAGCGAGCACGATCGTTGCGAGTACGAGTAATGATATCCACGTCGTGAAAACCACCCCAGATCGGATAGTTATAGTCAATGCCATAACTTAAGTTCAGGGTGGTGATGTCATGTTGAAACTCAAAATTCGCCCCTCCGCGATCGTCTGTGCGTATATTCTGATTGATGAATGGGTTAAGGATTTCTGAATCAAGCACATTGAGTCGTAAAGAGACTATCGCATTCGGAAGGTTAAATTGATTTAGCCGAAAGCTTGCTCTCGTCCTCCAGCCATATTCTTTTGCTGGGCCAACGTTGCCTGCAGCAGATTGCGGTCTATTCGGGTCTGTGGTGGCATCGATTCGACCAATCTTGTTGTCGATATCTGTATAGAAGATGCTGCTCGAAATGACACCTCCATCATTTGGTAGCCGATATTCCAATTCGGCTTCATATTGCCAGCTTGTTTCTGGCTCCAGTTCAGGATTTCCAGCAAATCCATCAATGTCGCGGTCATCTTCGTTCGCAGTTGCGGCGAAGGCTGAGAAGCTAAGTTGAGAAACGTTTCGAGTGATGGTTCCTCGAAAACGAAAATTGTCTGCAAAGTTGTACCGATAATCAAAAGTAGGCCGCCAAAATTTAAAATCTCGAGCCTTATTAACTATTCCAGTTTGTGAGATTTCGGAGTCCTCAAAAACGGCACTGCTTTCCAAAGCGCTCTTAGAATTGATGGTCCAGTTGTGAAAAATAAAGCCTTCGTATCGTTCTTCTTTAATTAGAGTGCCAGTGTTGGATGCAGGTTGGTTTAAGGGCAATCCTCCAAACTGATCTGAAACCGGTCCGGTTCCTAAGCGATTGGCAATAAAGAGTGCCGAATCTAGCTGTGTGACGGCACGCTCAAACCCAATGCGGAGAGCATGGTCTTTATTGACGGTAAAGTTGTAGTTAGTTTGCAAGATTAATTCACTGCGCTCACTCTGTGAGTCTATGAAAAGATTCTTGGTCAATGGTTCGCTAATGGGTTCTGCAATAAATCGCTCCCTGACGAAGTCTCGCGTTTCCTCGTTGGCTACGAAAAGGAAAGCAAGACGCGAGCCTCTGAGGAAACTATATTCGTAGTCTCCTCCCAGCTCCCAACTGTCCTCATTGTTTCTTAACTGTTCTTTTTGGGTGCTAAGTACAGCAATATCGTCTACAAAATCCTCAAATTCGCGACTGACAAAACGTGGGTAGTCACTGGTGCCCAGTTGAGCATTGAGTTGCATGCGATGTTGACCGCTTCCATAATTCAAACTCGCACTCAAGTTTTGTTCGTCCTGATCGCGAATGTCTTCTTCGAAAAGCGTACCCAGAACATCACCTGATGGTGATTCGCGAACTTCCCGATCGTTACGATTAACGTAATTGGGCCGATGTTCGATATTAAACAATGCTTTAAGGTCGCCATACTGTGCGGACCAACCTAAGTTCCCCCCCAGTTCGTGAGTGTAGTCATGGCTCAAGCGTTGAATTAACCGCACTTGAGTGCTGGAGCGAGACGGCAACTCAATTGTCACTATGTTAATAACTTCACTGGCTCCGCGTACATTTAGTTCACTAGCGGTATTGCGAATGATTTCGATACGTTCCACTTCCGCTGCTGTGAGGCGATCAAGTTGATCACTAGCGGAATTTCCTTTTCCTGCGATTCTCTGCCCATTGATAAGTATGTTGCCGCGTGTACCAAGCCCGCGACCAACACTTCCGTCAAAATCGCCCCCACCCCCAATGGTTAAACCGGGAATTCGCGCTAACATGTCATTCGCTGTGATAGGGTTGAACTGATCAAAAAACTCAGATTGATAGGTGACAGTGGAATCTGTGGTGCCTGAGTCCTCGTTTCGCACCCCGTCGACGGCCGCTTCATCAAAAATTTCTGGAAGTAGATTTACATCTACTGATTCCACTTGTGCATGTGCGCCTCCTATTAGCAGTAAACTTAGTAAAGAAATACCAATCCATTGCATAAAAGTGCTCAGGGTTTGAGCAGAAAGCGGATCATCCTTTCGGTCTAGAAAATTGCAGCATGAAATATAGATCATCGTTTGAATTCCTGTGCGAACATAGATAGTGCAGATCCAATCACTCCGCACTAGAGGCATATTCGTAGGTTAGCTTTTCACACAATGATTAAGACAAAGTTATGGGACGTTCTTCTCCTATTAAATTCATACTTTTTCCAAAGTTCAGGCTGCTGTTAATATTGTGATAATTTTTCTAGCGTATCTTCGCCAATTAGACCCTAAGATTTTTAACCTCGGCTCAGGAAGTCATTGATGCGTCTGCTGGTAGTCGAAGACGAACTGCGAATAGTAGATATTCTGAAAGATGTGCTGGAGAGCGCAGGATTTACTGTTGATGCAGTCAATACTGCAACTGGCGCACGAAATGCGCTCAGCGATATACTCTATGATGCTGCAATTCTCGACCTAGGCCTACCCGACGGCGATGGGCTCGAAGTTCTGAAATCGGCGCGCGCTCAGGGACTACAAATACCAATATTGGTCCTTACAGCCAGGGATGCGATTAATGATCGTGTGTCTGGGCTAGATGCAGGCGCGGATGACTACTTGGTCAAGCCTTTCGCCATCCAAGAATTGGTGTCCAGAATAAAGGCGCTGCTGCGGCGGCCTGGTGGCGCTTTGGGTGCTGTGTTAGAAGCAGGCAATCTTGCCTTTGACACGATAGGGCGGGAAGTTACCATCTCTGGAAATCCTGTTCAGCTCTCCAGGCGAGAGCTCTCAATTTTGGAGATTCTGCTCAGACGATTTGGCAGGGTGGTACCAAAGGACGTTCTCGAAGAGAAGCTATATGCCTTTGACCAAGAACCCGAGTCTAATGCGGTCTCGGTCCATGTGCACCACTTAAGGCGCAAACTAAAAACCCAGGCGGCCTCAGTAGAAGTGCATACTGTGCGTGGCATTGGCTATCTCCTTAACGAACAATAATGATGAAAATCCTTCAGCGCGGATCATTAGAACTACGTTTAGCCTTGCGCTTGGGGGCTGTGTTCCTTGTAGCAACGATATTGGCCGTCGGTTTGTTCTTTTATTTAGGTGACCGAACCGCGAGTGCACTCACTCGCCAGAACCTGTTCGCTGAAGCGGACGAGCTGGCATTATCCATTGGTGATGACCGTCCAATCATGACGTTCGATCAATTGGTGGATTCGGGTGTAATAGCGCCCACTACGGCCTATGTAATTCGAGATCAGGAAGGTAATTCGCTCGCTTTCTCAGATGCAGAATTTGAAGCAAGCGTCAGAGATGTTTCCTGGTCGCGTGGCCGGGCGCAGTACTTCACTGTTGGCGAAAATGATGACCAGTCGCAAGCTTACACAGGGTTAGCCACGCGTGAAAACAGTGGGCAGGGTCCGGTTACGGTGATAGTGGCTGAGCCATACAATCCAGAGAACGCGATCCTGGATAAGATGCTCGATGAGTTTGCTATAACCGCTGCCTGGATCATCCCGCTATTTATTCTGGTCACCCTCATTGTTGGCGTGGCTGCAATTCGTGGTGGATTGAAGTCCTTAGTGGATACTTCTGCTCGAGTCGCGAGCATCCGACCAGAGAGCCTGTCCTTGCGGCTAGAAACCAAAGGGCTTCCGTCTGAAATCGCACCGATGGTGAGCGCGTTTAACCAGGCATTGGATCGGGTAGAGGAGGGTTTCGAAGTGCAACGCAGGTTTACCGCGAATGCTGCCCATGAACTGCGAACACCTCTAACTGTAATCAGTGGTGCACTGGAGAACTGGGGCGAGGAGGTTAATACCACAGCGCTGCGCCATGATGTTGAACGTATGAACCGGTTAGTTAACCAACTCTTACAGGTTGCCAGGCTCGATAGTGGCATTCTCGACATGTCTGAGGAGTTCGATTTGAATTGCTGTGTTAGAGATGTCGTGCAGCATATGGTCCCAATGGCTATTAACAAGCAGCGCACCTTGGCGTTCACGGGAACAGAAAAACCGAAGACAGTCCAGGGTAACAGATTGGCAGTGGAGGATGCCCTTCGAAATCTCATTGAGAATGCGCTAATTCACACACCGGGGGGCACTGAGGTAAATGTTAACGTTACCATTGACCGATCAATCGAGATTCGGGACAAAGGGCCGGGTATTGAAGACTCTCATGGTTCTCGGATCTTTGAGCGCTTTTTCCGATCTCCCACTAATAAATCTCCAGGTGCTGGCCTAGGATTAGCCATTGTTTCAGAAGTCATGAGGCAACATGCTGGCACCGTAGATTACTTCAATAGCCCTGAAGGCGGCGCTTGTTTCTGCATGAAATTTGGCGAGCCAGGCTAACTGCCTCGCAATTTATCGAATACTCATAACATAATCTTAATCTTCTGATGTCAGGCTAGGCTTTTCTAGCTCCAATTAATAGACATTTATTAAGGAAGGTTACATGACAAAACTACTACTCGGGTTAGCCACTGCTTTATTGTCGCTGTCGGTATCACTGACCAGCATTACATCTATAGCAATAACACAGAGCTGAGCCATGGAATTTAAATTCTTAAGTAAGTTTTACGCCATTATTGATCCTGAGATGCTTGACTATGTCGGCATCTTTAAACCGATGATTCAGATACATATAAGTTTTGGTTCAACAGCTTTGATAGCTGGTATGGTGATTCTTGCTTCCACGAAAGGCAGTGTAATTCACAAAAAAATCGGAATAGTGTTTGTTGCAGTAATGATCGGCAACTTTTTGCTTGGCACAATGCTGGGTTCAATTGGTCAGGTAGCGAGAGGTACGCCGCCTAACATACTTACCTTCCTAGGTTCATTTCTAATTGGAACCTTGACGTTCTCAGGATATCGCCTAGTTAATGTGCGAGGAGAGGCGGCAAGGGGATTGCCTGACAAAGCCATGCTGTTAATTCAGATCGTGACCAGCGCTGTCTACTTCTATGTAGCACTACTGATGGTAATTGGTACGGATTTGTTTGGCCTGATGGCTATTACTCGTTGGGATTTAGAACAGTATGTTTTTTCAAACAATAAATACGAACTTATGGACAGTGGTTTTAGTTTGATACAAACCACGGGTGGAATGATTCTAGCTGTAATCATTAGTGAGAATTTCTTAGCAGCTCTTGTAAATGGATCATTCTTAGCATGGTTTGCATTTGAAGATTGGCATAGAATCATGGGTCCTAAATTACCCTACGACCGAATAAAATCAGTTAAACAGCACTTCGCCAGGCTCATCACGGTTTTTGCGGGTGGTGTAACAGCTGCGTCTTTAAATCTGGAGCTGGTGAGTTTTTGGGTGTCGTGGACGTTTCCGTATCTCTTTGGGTTTGTTCTGATTTATTACTTTAATCGCAAGCTTGTAATTACGAGTGGGAGCCTGGAAACACTTGCCTACTCTCATGATGCTTGAGTTTATCTAGAGTAAAGTGATTAGGTTACAGCGAGGCAGTCAGCGCGTCTAAAAAGGTAGAGAAGTTGAGCTCCAAGAGTTAATGCCTTTCATAGCAACGTAAGCACAGATTTGGATCGAGACAAGATGGTTTAATAAATCGAGAAATGCACGATGTGCGGGATATCTCTGATATTAATTTCAATTGCAGGCTTCAAAATTTATCGATTTACTCGACCGACATACACATAAGGTCTTCAGCTATTGTGAGCGGTCCAGAGTAAACCTCTTCTAACGCAACCAAATTAGATTCGAAATTTTGATTGATCGAGAGGTGGCTCAATATCAAGCGACCGACTTTCGCTTCGTTAGCAATCTTTCCCCAGACGCTTGGCTTAGCATGAAGATCAGCCCTTCCCGACCCATCTTCATTGCCTGCAAAATGGACTACTAGCAAATCCACATCCTCTACGAAGTCTATGAATCTGGGATCGGAGCCATTTTGATCGCTGCTAAACGCTACACTTCGGCCGCCGACGTCTACCCGAAAACCCAGTGCAGGGACATCACCGTGAGGAACCCCGAGCGATTTAACAACAACAGCCCTTTCATTTAGGATCTCTACGGCGTCTCCATTAATGCCCACTTCGATTGTTTCGAACTGAAATCTGTCGTTTAAAACCCGAAATACGCCGTCAATACCAAAGAGTCCATCAATGAACTCCGCGACAGACGGAAATGCTTTGTCACCCGAGGGGCCAACAACCTTCAATGGGCCGGTCTGAGGCCACAGTAACGCAGGTAATTCAGCGGAATGATCGGGATGGAAATGACTGATAGCCAACAGTTGAAGGTCCGCTATATTTGCTCCAGCCTCATGAAAATGTGCAAAGGTACCGCCGCCCGCATCGATCATGACTCTGCTTTGACCGTCTATCCACAATAAATAGCCTGCTGACGCCCTCCCATTACCGAAAGGACCACCAGAGCCTAGAATTTGTAAGGCGAAATCGTTTGCACCACAGTCATAAGCTTCTTCCTCAGCAAAAGCAGGCGACATAACCAAAGCGACTAAAAACAGTATGTTTTTCATTGTTATTCTCTAGGGGAAAATCCTTCGTCCAAATTACTATGTACTAGCAAAATAGGGAACCTTTCTGTGCAAGTGGGGGTACCCCCGGGGGTGGGGTCAAATATGGCCTTTTTGAGGTTTTAGGGGGTGGGGTCTGAGTCCGCTTGACACGCGGGGTTACAATAGAGGCATTGACAATTCACAGAGGCTCCAAATATGCAGATCAAGCGGTTACTGTATCATCTCGATGAGAGTTCGAGGGGCCATTAACATGAGCGCCAAAAATACCCAGCTCTCGATTAGGTGCCAGTCGAAGTATCGGCCTTCTTTTGCGTCCATAGAGCTTTGACCTCCAAGTATTGTCGCGACGAACACTATGAACGACCCATAAAGGATAGTGAGTACACTAAGCAGGACAGTTGGACCGATGAAGTTTAAGCCCTTAGCAGCTGCACTGCTGTAAAATGCAACTCCCAGCACAGCCGCCATGACACAAATGAAAAGACCAGACCTAGCAATTTTCTCAAGCAAACTCAGATTTTCGTTACCAGGATAGATCATACAAATTGCCATCACAGCAACACTTATGAGTACTGGGCTAGAGTCAATGAGGCCCGCGAGCTTCAATTCGCTTTGAAACAAAAATGTCCAGACAACGTACACCGCCGTTAGTGTGAGCGTCACGATAGTCAGCTGCTCTGTTCCGGAGGGAGTCAGGTTAAAATTCGCTTCTGCTGGGTCTGCGAGCGGCAGTAGATACGAAAATACAATTCCGAGGCTTAATGGGGCAAATACAAGCCGTGTCGCAAACATAGCGGTCTCGACATCAGTCGATTGAGCTGTAAGCATATGCACAGTATTTAGAGCGGCAACGAGCATACCCACTGGCACACTTGCTCTGCTAATAAGGGCGATTACCTGAGATTTGTGCCAAATGGCAATGCAGGCAGCAGCGGCCATAAAAATAAGGAAGGGCCCTGCACTGTAAAAGGCGAACAGGGCAAGTCCCAGATCCCAATCTATGTATATAATGGACGCCATCGCGATTATTAAGGCAGCCTTCCTGAATGTGGTTGCAGATTTGGCAGAGTGTCTGGCTATTTCGCTATCCATTATGTTTTTCATTGTTATTCTCTAGGGGCAAATCTTTCGTCCAGAATAGTATGTACTAGCAGATTAGGGAACCTTTCTTTGAAAGTGGGGATACCCCGGGGGTAGGGTCTGGTTAGGACCATATTGAGGTTTTAGGGGGTGGGTGTGAACCGCAAGTTTATTGGACGATCGAGAAGTGTTTGCTGGTGAT
>Ga0255769_10004292_pt1 | contig 13931 bp, 9 predicted proteins | sample 041ome_9_FD_179637 | JGI IMG/M metagenome (GOLD analysis project Ga0255769, IMG submission 179637) | Coastal salt marsh microbial communities from the Groves Creek Marsh, Skidaway Island, Georgia - 041413US metaG (version 2) | ecosystem: Environmental > Aquatic > Marine > Intertidal zone > Salt... | reverse complement strand
TCTCGCCTGTAGTATCTGTACTTTCAACTATATATATATAGATAAGCGCAGACAAGTATTATAATAGTTCGCGCGTCGTGAGCAGCAGCGTGGGTGCGCGTGGGTGTTTTTTTGTGCTCTCTTTGTCCTCTTTGCCTTCACCAAAACGAGAGGAAGGAGGCTTGATGTTTCTGTTGAATCTCTTTTGAAGAATCGAAAAATAAATTGATTTCAAAAAAACGGGTGGAACCGGCAAGGCGAAAAAACAGAAAAGAAACTCGTTTAGAATGTCTCATTATCCTAAATGAAGACGACGCTCCTTCCCTCTCTCGCCTCCTCCTCCTCTTCTTCTTCTTCAAAGTCATCGTCGTCATCTCGTACGTATCACCAGTGTTCTTGTGCGCTCGTCGTTTGTGCTGCTTTTCTCCGAGGAAGAGGACATCATCATCGTTATCGCAGACGACCATCGCAAACGGCGGCAACCAACGCCTCCTCCTCCTCTTCTTTGTCTTCTTCTTTTCGTTTTCGACGGAGCAATAAAACGAGGCGAGGGAGTCAAAACGACAGTAGTAGTAGCAGTAGCACCAACAGCAGTATGCTCGTGAACGATGATGTGGACGATCCGACCATCCGCCCAACCGCTGAAGAAGCCATCTCGTGGGCGTTTCAACACGGTTTAGTCGTCGCCTCTGGGAAGGAGACGGCTGGACAAGTGTTTCACGCGCCAGTCGCGCTGTATCCGACTCCGTTTCCGAAAGATGTGTTTGAGTTTGCGAAAGAAATAACGCCAAAATTTGCGGAGTTGTACGATAAAGTCTCCGAGGACGACGCATTCATGCGAGAGACTTTGAGAGAAGCCGCGCTGAGCGACCCGGAGTTTACCGGGAGACTCTGGAAAATTTACGAGGCGTGCGGGAAACGCGGGAACGGGAGATTAGATAAAGAGCTAGGTATTTTACGGACGGATTATATGCTCGACACGCGATCGGGAATGCCTTTACAAGTCGAAGTGAACACAGTGAGCACGTCTTTTATGGGGTTAGGCTCGAAAGTGACGCTGTTGCATCAGCATTTAGCGGAGTATACGAAAGGGAACATCGATGACGATATGAAGTTGAAGAAAGAAAACATGCCGACGAACGACTCGCTCAATCAAGCGGCGAAAACCCTTTGCGAAGGTTGGAAGTGCATGGAATGCGAGAACGCTAGTATTTTAATGGTTGTTCAGGAAGGGGAAACGAACATATTCGATCAAAGATTGATATCTCAGAAAGTATTCGAAACAATCGGGGTGAAGACGATTCGTAAGACGCTTCGGGAAATCAACGAAAGCGGTAGATTAGATCTGAAAACAAACCTCTTCTCCATCGATGGTCAGTTATGTAGCGTCATATACTTTCGCGCTGGCTACTCACCGAGCGATTTTCCAAGTGAAGCGCAATGGGAAGCGAAGATGTTGTTGGAGAAATCGAGCTCTTTGAAGTCGCCTTCGGTGGCCATGCACCTGGCCGGTTCGAAGAAGATTCAACAAGCTTTAGCGGAAGAAGGCGTGCTCGAAAAGTTTATGCCAAACGATGCGACCGAGATGCGAAAAGTGTTTGCCGGTTTGTATTCTTTCGAAGGCGAAAAAAACATGCAAAAAACAATCCAACTAGGATTATCTAACCCGGCGGATTACGTGTTAAAGCCACAACGCGAAGGTGGCGGGAACAACTTGTACGGAAAAGAACTGAAAGAAAAATTAGAGAACGATACGAAAGATTTACCGGCGTACATCTTGATGCAAAGAATATTTCCTCCCAGTCATCAAGTGACCATGTTGAGGAAAGGTTTAGCGCACGAAATCGAAAGCTTGAGCGAGTTGGGAATTTACGGTTCGTATTTGCGCAAAGGCGACGTGAATAGTAATACCGCACGAGTCATGAACGAACATGGCGGGAGCTTGTTGAGAACGAAAGCGGCTTCGAGCGACGAAGGTGGCGTTGCGGCTGGCTACGCCGTTTTAGATAGTCCGTATTTAGTGTAAATGATTTGTAAACGAAACTGAATGATATTATGTGCCATGCAAAAAACGTAAATGCAGGAAAAATTTTCTTCAATAATTCGTCCTCCCGTTGTTATTATGCCCATCGCGGGAGGCGGAACGGCAGACGTCTGGGGCGACGACGACGACAACGACGACGACGATAATAATATTGGAGAAGAAGAGAAAGCGAACAATAAGTTCAATCTTCTCCAGCAAGAGTCAGAGACTCGACGAGAGAGGTTTTTCAACGCCGGTTATCGAGACGGTTTAGACGTCGGGAGAACCGCCACGGTGCAAAAAGGATTCAACGAAGGATATAAAACTGGTTTCAAAGAAGGGTTCGAGTTTGGACGAGTCAGAGGCGCAATAAGATCGCTAAAGATATTCAACAGTGGAAAAACGACGAAAGATGATGATTCGTTAATATCAAAGCACGGAATAGTTGGATTGTCCAGCACAGAAGCGAGGAGGTTACTATTCGCACACAGGACGAAAAGCGAGGACGACGAAGAAGAAAATGTGGAGGTGCATCCAATGTTAACGCGTGAAGCTCTAGAGACGCTGAAGAAGCGATTACTAGAGGAAGAAAATGTAAAGCTTTAGAATTAGAATATAGAATAGCACTTGTTTGTACAACACGTTTGTCATCAGAGTCGATGGTATAAAAACTTGTCTAAGCGTCTACCAAACGCGAAAGCGACTGTATCAAGTGTCGCAAGTTAGCTCGAGTGCTCGGGTCACCAGAGACGCTCGAAATGTCTCCGGATACTTTTTCTACGTGTTGCAAAGTCTTTGTCAAAGTCGAGATAGATTGTCTCAACATGTCTTGATTTTCCTCGGTTAAAATCGTTTGTCGCAACTCTCGAATATCTTGCACCGTAGCCGACGCATGTCCCGCTAATAGCTCGATCGTTTCCAATGTACCCTGGTCTTTGACACCTTGCATCATCGGTCGAAGCTCTCTGGCAATCAAAGCAGCTTCGGTTAATAACGGTTCTAAAACCTGCATCAAATCTTGAGCCCCATCCGTGACTTGAAACATCTTTCGAATTCCATCCTGTTGTTCCATCTCTTTCGCTAAGCGCGTGCAAATGCCAACTAAATCATCCATAGAAACCCCCGGTCTCCCTTCAATTCGTCCTCGATCGCACACGATAACACCTTCCCCTTCACACCCGGCATCTAACGGACCCCATTGCGCTTGCGGGATGGGTAATTTCGGGGTAATATCAATAATAGTCTCTGCGATTAATCCTGACTGATTCGCATCAATCGTCGAATTTCTTGGAATCGGCACTTTCTTATCGTCCATTTCCACCAAAACCGTCACTTTATCCAAAGCTGGTTGCACAGATAACACCGTTCCCGCTTTCACGCCTCTGATTCTTACGTTCGTCCCGCATTGAATCCCACACGCGAGTGGGAATTCAATAAAGGCTTGGTAAGAGTTCTTCCTGGCGTTGTTAAAGATGCCGACAATCCATCCGGCGATCAAAGCACCCAACAGTGCCCCTCCAACGATGAACAAACCTACACCACCTTCCATAATTCGCGTTCTACCAAAGCCAAAATCTTGCAACGGCTTTGCCAATCTGTTCCATAAAGCCCCAAAAATCTTCATCGGCGGTCCGAGGAAGAGATTGAAAGCTGCATTCCCTTTAAAAATGTCGTTGTTGTTGTTGTTGTTGTTCTCGTCCGAAGCTGCGTACGCGGAGAAGTTATTCGTCGTCGCTCTCGTGACAACTTTCTTGCTAAACACGGAATTCGTGTAGGACCCGGTGCCCCACCAGTTCTTCTTGCCGTACCTTTGTGCTGCTGCTGTCTTCTTTCTTTCTTCTCTGTTGCTGGACGTTTGATCGTTCTCGTTACTACTGTTCAACGAATAATAATTAAGACTACTGCTGCTACTATTATCGTTGCGGACGCCAACGATGACCCCTGATCCTCTGCTCTTCGTAGTAGTATTATTATTTCTCCTTTGATGTTGTTGCTGCAACGCTTCTACCAGTTGTTGTTGTTGTTGTTGTTGTTGTTGTTGTTGTCGTCCACTTTCTCTCTTTGAACGGGAGAAGGAGGAGAGAGATACGCAACGACGACGAAAGATTTTAGTACTACTAGTATCATCACGTCTGGTGGAGAACACGCGCGTCCTCGTCGTTGCTCCTCGTCCTCCTCCTCTCAACGAAGAGGAGCACGAGGAGGATTCGGAGAACGACGACGATCGCATGCGAAGCGCGTGAGCGTTTAACAACGCTGTAAAGGCTGACATTTGGATTTTATGAGGGAAGATTCAAACGAAAAAGTTCTTATTTTGATGGACACTCGAGCGGAAAACGAGCCCACGAAAGGGAAAATAATAAGTTTTTCTTTCTCTCGTCCTAATCATGACAACTACTACTTTATTCAAAACATATCTCCTCTCTCCTTAAAAAGTGCATTTGACGGTAAGTATTTTACCGCGACGTGTTCTTCGTGTCGTTCTTGTTGTCCCGAGGATGAATATGTTCGCTTCCCCGCTTTAATCTTTTTCGGCGGTCGCTGCGAATGTAACGTCGGCTTCTCGCCCCACTTTTCGTGAATTTTATCCAAGTTGACTTTTTGGTTCAACAAGTTGGAATCTAGGTTCGCCAAGTGAGAGGTATCTGGAATGCCGGCTAATCTTTTCATCATCGTAGACTTGAACAAAGTCGCCTGGAAGAGCGAATACGAGTTGCTCGTGATCCAGTAACAAAACACGCCTTGAGTAAAGTTCCACGTCATCGGCACTAAAGCTAAGGCTAATCCTCGGAGTGCCCACTTCATGGTCAGGCCTTGTTGATTGTTGTTCATACCTTCTACGGCACCTAACTCGACCGAGGCTAAAAATAAAGCGGACGTCAACAGAGGCATCATCATGGTTGGATCCGCGGCGGATAAATCGGTGAACCAAAACGCACCCCCGTCTTTGAAGGATCCAATCCCGTCCGCCATTCTCGAGATGGCAAAGTAGAAGGACACGAACAACGGTGCTGAAACTAACAAAGGTGCTAACGATTTCACCGGATGACACTCGTATTTTTTCCATATAGCCGTCACCTCGCTCAAATGTCTCTGCGCCGCCTCGGGGTCGTTTTGCGCTTGCGTTTGCTTCGCGCGTTCTTGAAGTCGCTCCATTTCCGGTCGCGCCAACTGCATCCGCGCCGTATTTCGCATTTGCATCACGGTAAATGGTAGTGTTAATGTTCTCATAACTACAGTCGCAGCGGCAATCGCTTGGTACCACTCTAATCCACTCACGAGATGAAAGTATTCCATGACGTACATCAAACCGGCGGTGGTGTACCACGACTCCCCCGCTATTTGCGCGACTTCGCCGACAAGTTCTGTTCCTGGAGGAAGAGTAGTATTGCTGCTAAGATCTGTTACTATTGATGACACAGAGTCTCCTCCTTCATCGCCACTACTATTACTACTCGTGCCGTCTTCGAGCTCATTCGTTGCCGAAGAAGAAGAAGAAGGACTTTCGTTCTTGTTGTTACTCCAAAACGCATATCCACGCACTTGACTCGTCAACAAGGAGGAGGATGTTCTCGTGCTGCCACTTCTATTCATAAATCTGTTTTTGTTATTAAAGCTACTGTTGTTGTGTTGTCGTCGTTGTACTATTCTCTGTCGTTGGTGTTGATATCGTCTGCTTACCTCTTCTCTCACCACTTCTTCGTTTATTGATGATGATGAGAAAAGACGACGCCGCATTTGGTCTCCTCCTCCTTCGCCTCCTCCTCCTCCGAAAGAAGAAGAAGAAGAAGAACTCGTCGTGCGACCACCACCATCGAAAGGGACAGCAGAAACGAGCGATCGAATGAACAACGAGTCTGTGATGATGTGACTACTCGATGATGATGATGATGATGTTATTGCTGAGAGTGTTCGTCGAAGTCCTCCTCCCATGCTTCTTCGTATACAAAACGACTTGAACTAGTACTACTGAGGACAGGAGGAGTCCTTTCTCTGTTTTCGTGCTTCCTTGCCTCTTCTCTTTCAAAATTTTTTGAGGAGCCGCTCTGTCTGTGACCTGAATTTCGAACACCAACCAACACCAAAAAATTCTTTCTTTCCGTTTGTGGCTTAAACACACGAACAATCTGCATTAGTTGGCCACGCGACTATATCACACATTATATTTATTGCGCGTGCTGCCTTTTCGCGTAACGTATTATATAATATATAGTATTATTCGAATTGCGCACGTCTCATACCACCGATAGTACAGAGAATTGATCTCGCTCGAAACGCGTGTCTACGACTCTCTTCTCTCTTCTTTCTCTCCGTCTTTGGGGCGTAATCATCATCCTCAAAAGGCCGCGTGTGGGTGTTTCCCCGACTCTTCGAGAATTTCTTTCTTTCTTTCTTTCCGATCGAGAGTAATACTTTAAAAGAAGAAGAAGAAAAGGAGAACAAACATGTCGCCGACGAAGAAGCCGTACAACGACATCGAGTCCGGCAGCTCTGGTGATGGAACGAAACCGTTGTTAACCGCGGGAAAATCAGGTCCAGAGTCGCAATACGGCACCAATAAGTCGGACACCGGAAGCGATTCTGGCGAGGAGAATAATAACAATATGAGTAGTATGACGACGAACGATCAGTATTACATGGGTGTGGACAGAGAGACTCTGTTCAACACTCCCGAGGACGGTTTAACCGAACTCGAAGCGGAGAGACGCTTGCAGTTGTTCGGTTTGAACGAACTCTCCAGGAAAGAAGAAAACGTCTGGGTGAAACTGGCTTTGGAATTTGTCCAGCCGATGCCGTTGATGATTTGGGCCGCGATTCTTATCGAAAGTTTAGAAGCGTACGTGCACAGTTCGCCCGACGACGTGGTCGACGTCCTTGTGCTGGTTGTTTTGCAGTTACTGAACGTTTTGGTCGGCTTTATCGAGGAGTTAAAGGCTGGTGATTCCATCGCAGCTCTGAGAGATTCGTTGAAACCAGAAGCGATCGTTAAGAGAGAAAATAAAATATACACCATCAACGCGACTTTGTTAGTCCCGGGGGATGTGATCGCGTTAGGTGCCGGTGGAGCTATTCCAGCTGACTGCAAATTACGAGAAGGTAAACCGATTCAAGTCGACCAAGCCGCTTTGACCGGGGAAAGTTTACCGGTGGCTATGTTTGAAGGCTCCGAAGCGAAGATGGGGTCAACGGTCACGCGCGGTGAAATCGAAGCTACGGTTACCGCGACCGGGTCGCAAACGTTCTTCGGTAAAACTGCGGATTTAGTCCAAGGTGTAGACGAGCTCGGGCACTTTGAAAAAGTGTTGAGAGAAATCATGTACATCTTGGTTGCGTTGGGCGTGTTTATTTGCGCATTGGTGTTTATTTACTTGAACATGATCGGTGTCGATTTCTGGCAAACGCTCGCGTTCAACGTCGTTCTTTTAGTCGCTTCGATTCCAATCGCGTTGAGAGTAGTCTGTACGACGACGTTGGCGTTGGGATGCCATGAACTAGCCGCGGAGAAGGCAATCGTAGCTCGCCTTTCCTCCGTGGAAGAACTCGCGGGTATGACCATCTTGTGCTCGGACAAGACTGGAACTTTGACGTTGAACAAGATGATGCTGCAAGAGTATTTGCCAACGTTCGTGCCGGATGTTACGAGAGAAGAAGTGTTGAAATTGGCCGCTTTGGCGGCGAAATGGTGGGAGCCGGCGAAGGATGCGTTGGATACTTTGGTGTTGAACTCGGTCGATCGCGTCGAGTTGGACCCGTACGAGCACACCGATTACGTTCCGTTTGATCCAATCATCAAGAGAACCGAAGCGACTGTGAAGAATGAAACCACCGGTGAGAAGTTTGTCGTCACTAAAGGTGCTCCTCACGTGCTTTTGGAGATGAGTGTAAACAAAGATAAAATCGGTAAAGAAGTTGAAGAAAAAGTATTAGAGCTCGCGCACAGAGGTATTCGATCCTTGGCCGTTGCAAGAACGAAAAATGGCGACATCACTGAACGGAAATTTGAATTCATCGGTATTCTTACCTTTTTGGACCCGCCTCGTCCGGATACCAAACATACCATCGATTGCGCGAATGATTTTGGTGTCACGGTGAAAATGATCACTGGAGATCACCGTGCGATTGCGGTTGAGACGTGCCGCACGTTAGGTATGGGAACGAATGTTTTAGGTGCTGAGAAGCTTCCTTTGCTTACGGCTCAGGATCTCGAGGCGTCGACGACGTTGGGCAGAGACTACGGGGAGATGTGCCGCCAAGCAGATGGTTTCGCCCAAGTCTTCCCGGAGCACAAATATCTCATCGTTGAGGCGTTACGTCAACAAGGTTACTTGGTTGGCATGACTGGTGATGGTGTGAACGATGCGCCGGCGTTAAAACGGTCTGATGTCGGTATCGCCGTTCAAGGGGCGACTTCTGCAGCGCAAGCTGCCGCCGATATTGTCTTGACGCAACCGGGTTTGAGCACTATCGTCACCGCCATCGTGACCTCAAGGAAGATCTTCCAGAGAATGAAGAACTTTGTGATTTACCGCGTCGCGTGTACTGAACAGCTGTTGTTCTTCTTTTTCATCTCGTGCATCTTCTATCATCCGAACGAGTACAACGCGGATTGGCCGTCGTACTTTGCGATCCCAGTTATCGCTTTGGTTACCATCACCATCTTGAATGACGGCACCATTATTTCGGTCGCGTACGATCACGTCGATGCTTCCATAAAGCCAGAGAAGTGGGATCTGAATATTTTATATATTGTCTCTTCCGCTATTGGCATGGTTGCTTTGATTGGTTCGATCGTATTGTTGGAGTTATCATTGGATTCGCAATCGCCGGATGGCCTGTGGCGATCCATGGGATTACCAGTCATGACATACGGAGAGATCCAAACGCTCATGTACTTGAAAATCTCGCTTTCGGATTACTTCTCCGTGTTCAACTCGAGAACGAAAGGTTGGATGTGGTCGAGAATGCCGTCGATCGTTTTAGTTGGCGCGTTTATTCTCGCTACTACGTGTTCTACGTTTTTGGCCGTCTATTGGCCATTCGGAAATGGGATGCAAGGCATCGAGTGGGATTTAGCCGTGTACTGTTGGTTGTACGTAATCATGTGGGCATTTATTCAAGATGCCGCTAAGGTTGTGACATACAAGGTGTTGCAATCTATTGGATGGGTTGAGTCCGTCAAGGTGATTGATGAGAAGGCTTTGAAGAGAGGGAGAGATGCAGTTCTCGGCGCGCTATAAGGGAAAGAATGGATGGACAATTCATATATTACCATATTTATTCATCATGCATAGTAGAATTAGAGGGAGAGAGGATATTGTTATACAATTATTATTTATAAACCGTGTCATCAGCTTATTTTCTATTACAAATCTAATTTTGTTGTTCTTGCGCAGCTTTCTTCGGCGTGGCCACTTTTCTTACTTCTTCGCCTGGTTTCAACTCGACCGTACTCCCTCGCACACGCACGTGACATCGAAAGTAACTACAAGAAGGTTGAATCATACACGCTGCAGAACTTGCCGCGGGTGCATCCGCGCCAACAACGTACAATGCATGATAAAACGCCGCGAAGAACTGAAGGATATCGTCCCCGTCTGCGCCGGCCGATATGAAGTTGTCTGGATCTTCGTTTGAAGGAGCCACGATTGCTTTCGCTCCGGCATCTAACAAAGCTTCCAGCAAGTCTGCGCCAATAGAAGCTTGACTGACGATAATTTTATCCTTCCACATGCCAATAAGTTTACTCGCCGTGTAATCTGACAAATACTCCAGAGGAATAGTTCTTTTGAAGAGATACGCGCCAAGTTGCCCGTCGTTGGAATCTGCCTGCAAGTGCTTTCCTATGAACGTGTGCAAAACACCTTCCACCTCGACTGAAGGTACAGAGGAACACATTTCATACAGAGAGGTGAACTTTTGCGATTGCTTTGATGGATATTTCGCACACTCTATGAACAAATTTGCCACAGCTGAAGGCTCTGCTATGGCCGTAATATCGTGTTGCCAACGCAACACGATGCCCTCCAAATCTGAAACGCAGTTCAAGTGAATGACACCTGCGTTTGCGCCAATCCTTCTAAACTGCGCGTTGAGATTCTCAATTGCTACGTTGGTATCGTCCAAAAGTTCTTCCTCTCCTCCCGTCTTGTTTCTGTTACTACCGCTACTACCGTTTCTGCTTCTAATAGTATTATTGTCCTCCGCGTGGGCGTGACTGTTATCGTTGTTGTTACTTTTCTTACTCGTGGCTCCGTTTTTCCCAAAAGAGAATCCGGTATTATCAGGATTGTAACTCGAAGATGTATCAATACGAGCGAATGGAATGGACCGCAAAGCGCAAAACTCTTCCACGATATCAGTTTTCGCAGCGAATTCGTTCTCGTATCTCTGCGCCTCGATGACTAAAACTCCTTTCTTAGAGCCGAGTCCAGTAGCGATCACAGCTGCTATTTCTTCGTCCAAAGCGTCCGGCTGCAACAACTGACACAGTTCCCCGAATCGCTCGTTTTCAGATTTCACGTACTCATCCGTTGCTTCTCTCAGTCGCTTCAGCGCTTGCTTATCGATTTCGTCTAAATCTATATCACACCTCGAATCGACAGGGTTGAAACGGAAGTATTTCGTCTCTGGAATCAAAGGTAAAAGCGTTCCCAACGCCTCATCTACTCTCTCTACATTACAAGAGGATTCGAGCATAACTTCAGAAGCGTCGATTAGTCTGTGGAAAGATGAAGCATCTTTTCGTTTAACCCGCGGAACCTCTCCAGTTCCGACGGAAACCACGCACTCAATCTGTCGGTCTGGCCACAAGCGTCTCGCCTCCATGATGCCCATCATCGCTGGGTTGTTACAGGTGACGGCGCCGTCTTGCCATTTCTCATCACCTAACGAAAAATCGGCTAAATAATACGGGGCAGCGCTCGAAGCCCTCAAACAGTGCCACATCAAGTGTTTGCAGGAACCTGGCATCGCATATCTCCCATGGTTTTCATCCTCGGCGGTTTCCGGGTACTGGTAGTTTCGGAAGATGTATGGAGACGAAGGATATTTAGACACGATGGTACCGACAACGAAAACTTTTGGACCGCCTCTTAAAGACGATTCGATGAATGACTCTTGTTTACCGTCCATTTCAGATTCTTGTTGGAGTAAACTTTCGAACACGTTCGCGTCGTGCTTCGAACCGTGCACCGCGACTCTCCATTTCTGCTGCCCGTCCCGATATAAGTTATCGAACCGGTCTTTCCACGAAGTCTCTCCATCTTGTCTATCTTTCGGCTTTGAGAATATTCTGGTTCCTAATTCTGTGTAGATTTCATCGCATCGTTTTAAGTCGTGTTTCCGAACTCCCACAGCGCATGCCTTGTGTTTCAGAAGAAAAGTTAGTCACAGTTTTCCAAAAAGGACTCGTCGGTGAAAAGAACAGAACAGGAACGGACGAAAAGGAAGAAAAATACAAAAATAGAAAACCAAGAAAAAAAATTATTTTCATCAAACGCGCGTGTACGCGCGATATTTTGCCTAATTTAGCATCACTTACCAGTATACCTCCCGTACTCGTACCGCAGATCAAGTCAAATAGCTCATGAATTGGTTTACCCGTGCCCTCCTGAGACCGATTGCAAAATTGTCAGAATGGTTTCATACAGCGGTGCTTTGACCGAAAACGTGATGATGATAAAGAAAAATTATTCGTACCTCGATACGTTGTAACATTTGCACCGTTGAAATACCGCGCATGCCTCCTCCATCCATACACAAGATTCTCACGCCTTTACAAACAATCGGACGCCGATTGATAGCTTGTCTGACGATTTCATTCTCACCGAAAATAGCCAAAGCTCGAGTTGCATATTTTTTAATTAATTCTGTATTTTCATTTTCTGGGAAGCTCAGGGCTAATTCTGCAAGCAAACTCCGTATGCCTCTCATCTTTAACATTGCGCGTCTATTAATTGATTCAAAGCCCAAATTTCCCAGGGCTAGTAGTCCAGAAGATTTTAATTCGGAATTATCGCTCTAAAAAAATAAATAAAATTTCAAATTATTTTCGGGGAAGTCATATTTATAGAAGAACTGTACCTTAATTATATCGATAAGTAAATTAATTAATGTTTCATCGTAAATACTCTGTTTTTTTGGTGGGGAAAAGATAGATTTGGTTAGAATATACGTTCACAAAGTAATTAATTAAAAACAAAAATTTAAAAAATGAATAAAAAATGCACACCTTTGACAATTTTCCCGAAGAAAATGCTAGGGATGCCAGAATATTACAACCGCATATTTGAACGGCAGAATTAGAATCCTGTTGATGTGAATAGGGAAAGAAAGAATTAAAAGTTAATTTTTGTTCCTTCAATAAAAGTAGTACTTTTCCTCAAAAGTGAAGGTGAAAAGGAGAGGAAACGATGAGGAGCAATGAAGAGAAGAAACCACGACTTACCGCCATCAAACTTTGTATTCTTTGCGATACTTTTGAATCGATGAGTTTTTGCGCGATATCGGGAAGTTGACTTGTAGCGGCGATGATGTGCGTCGCTTCGCGAATGACGTTCACGTCCGAAGTCAAGAGCATCGTGAGCATTTGCTGCAGAGCGCCTTCCGTGGCGCCAATTTCGACACAGTTCGAGGGATCTTCTTGCGCAATCTTCGCCAAAGCGGTGGCGATAAGCAAATGTTGACAACTCGAGTGTCTGAACACGAGAGTAAAAAAAGCCGAAAACGCTTTGCCTTTCTGCGCAGCTTTCCCCGAAATCGCCTGGGGAATGTAACTCGACGTCGTGTCTCCGATTTGCACGTCCACGTCGGTTAAGTCGTCGTTCGCGCTTACAACGACGTTTACTAAGGACAAACACCTCAAAGATTTACAGTGATGCATTTCCGGTAAATACTCAACTGGATTGCCGTATAAATGAAACGTGTGCACTTTCGACAACGCTTTCATATCCATCACCGGTTTCGTCAGTTTGTTTCCTTTTAAAGAAATCACTCGGAGCATTTTGTTCTCTCTTAAATCCGTTCGTATTTTCGTCAGTTGGTTGTTGTCGCAGTGCAACTCTCTCAGACTTTTCAAGTTTACTAGACTCGGTAAATCGATCAGTTTATTTTCGTTCAGCTTCAACACTTCCAAGCGAGGGAAGAACTGGGTGATTTCCACCGGCAACTCTGTCAACTGCGCGTTGGAGAGATCGATCGAAACGACGTTCTTGAACCTTTCTCGAATGTCGCCTAATATTCTAACCACACCTTCGCCTAAAACTAACTCCTCGATGGAATCTAAATCGCACCCTTTCAACAGAGAATACAATCCTTCACACAGCGTCGTCGTTCCCGTGTTGTTCTGTCTCGTCAAGCGAAAGACTTTTGGCGTCGGTTTATACGGTTCAATCGTCAATCGAACTTTCACTTTGACGACGTCGTAACCGCCTTGCAAGCACAACAATTGCGCTTTCACCACGTCTCCTTGTTCTTTAAACGGTAAGCTCATCTGCCCGTCGGCTATTTTGTCCAAAATCTCCTCGTGGTCTCGGTCTGAATTATATTCCACGTTCACTTCGTGGGATTGTATCTTTACTTCTTTCGAATGTTGTTGTTGTTGTTGTTGTTGTTGTTTAGTAGGTTGTTTATCAGTCGTCGTCGTCGTGATGACTTCTTCTTCTTCTTCTCTGTATCCGAACGATAAGTTGAATACATCCGGCGTTCGGCCCCTGGTGAGAGAGCGAAACATGTTTGTGCGACCGAGGAAAAAGAGTGTTTAGTATATTAGTAGTACTCTTATTTTGGTGTTCGTTGGTTCTTTGGAAATGAAGGCAACCAACCAACTTTTTTTTGGATGAAGGAAAATAATAGAGGCGCACAAAAAGGAGGGGAACAGATTTCTTCTTTTCAGCCAAAAAAAAAACTTCACTGCGACGACAAAATAACA
>Ga0255769_10004270_pt1 | contig 13971 bp, 9 predicted proteins | sample 041ome_9_FD_179637 | JGI IMG/M metagenome (GOLD analysis project Ga0255769, IMG submission 179637) | Coastal salt marsh microbial communities from the Groves Creek Marsh, Skidaway Island, Georgia - 041413US metaG (version 2) | ecosystem: Environmental > Aquatic > Marine > Intertidal zone > Salt... | reverse complement strand
GAAAACAACCGGAAACTGGGTGGTTAAAAAAGAAGGTTCCCTATTGATAGACCCTCTCCCCGAACAAACGGGTTGGAAGAGGTTCGACGATTATTTGATTTCGGAGAAAACATATGGAGATTTCATTCTCGAAATAGAATACAAATATCCATCGAAGGGAAACAGTGGTCTTTTCTTCCGCATTGGAAACCCTAAAAATCCTGTAGGCACAGGTACGGAGATCCAAATCCTTGATTGCTTCGGCCAAATGGATGAGTCCATGACCCATCATGACCACGGAGGAATTATCATGTTCAAAAGGCCATCAAAGAATGCTTCTAAGAAACCCGGTCAATGGAACCATCTCATTATATTCTGCGAAGGGCATCATGTCCGGGTAGGATTGAATGGCTTGGAGGTGCAAAATGTTTACCTCGACAGTGAGCCAGATGATGGACTGCCTCCCTACGATCTTTCCAAGCGACCGATGCGTGGACACATCGGTCTTCAGGACCATGGGGTTCCTCATCGGATCGAATTTCGTAACCTTAAGATCCTCGAACTATAGAGTTGAAGGTACACCTCATCCAATTCTCGCCCCTTTGGGAGGATAAGGAGGCAAATTTTACCCGGGTTGAAAACCTGATCCAGAAAAGCTCATCGGAACCAGGCTCCCTCGTGGTTTTGCCGGAGGCATTTGCCACAGGTTTCAGCCTGAACCTCCAGGTGACCTGTGATGGTGAACCAGAGCAAACCCATGCCTTTTTGAGCAGGCTTTCATCCACTCACAAGATTTGGATATTGGCTGGTTTGATCACACCCGATCCAGACAGTGCCATGGGAAAAAATATTGCTGTCCTTTTTAATCCCGAAGGAGAACGAGTCGGCGAATACCAAAAAATGCACCCGTTCACTCCGATGGGTGAGGATAAGGTTCACTTGGTGGGACAGGAGCCACAAATATTTAGCATCGGAAATTTCCTCCTCTCCCCCGTGCTCTGCTATGATCTGCGCTTCCCCGAATTATTTCGTGCCAGTGTTAAACAAGGAGCGAATCTTTTTGTTGTACTGGCTAGTTGGCCTGATTCGCGAATGAGCCATTGGCATGCTTTGCTGAAAGCCCGAGCCATTGAAAATCAAGCCTATGTAATCGGAGTCAACCGCACAGGCTCAGATCCAAACCACCAATATGCAGGTGGATCCAAAGTGATTGATCCAATGGGTAAGACTAGTGCGGAATCGAATATGGAGGAAGAACTGGTTTCGTTCACTCTCGAGCACACGCTTATGGAAGATTGGCGAAGTTCCTTTCCTGCCCTAGAGGACATACGGGAAGATTTAGGTTGTTAGAAAAGGGATTCAATCAGTAGCCCAAAGTGATTTGGGCAGGTTAATCTTAGCAACCATTCGATCGATTTTACCTAACTCATCTTTGGTAAATTCAATGTTTTTGACCGCCTCAAGGTTTTCCTTGATTTGCTCGCTGGTACTTGCCCCCATCAGGGCACTGGTCACGTTCTCTTTTCTGATAACCCAGGCCAGGGCCATCTGGGCAAGGGTCTGTCCGCGGGAAAGGGCTAAATCATTTAACTCGCGAACGACCCGTAGGTTTTGTTCATTGACCTCATTCTTGCGTAGAGGGGAAAGAGGTTGATTGAACCGACTGCCCGCTGGAATGCCATCGAGGTATTTATTGCTAAGCAAACCCTGAAAAAGCGGGCAAAAAGCAATCACCCCCAGGCCTTCATCCGCACAAACGGAAAGTAGTTCCTGCTCTACCCAACGATTCAGCATGGAGTAGTTGGGTTGGTGGAGAACCGGTATTGACAAACCAAGTTTTCGGCAAAGCTCAAGAACCTCCCTCGTTTGACTGGTGGAATAACTGCTGATTCCCACATAAAGAGCTTTACCCTGGCGGACCGCGGAATCCAAAGCTCCCAGAGTTTCCTCAAGGGGAACATCAGGGTCAAAGCAATGGGAATAGAAAATGTCAAAATATTCCAAACCAGTCCGAGAAAGAGACTGATCGAGACTTGCCAAAAGATGCTTGCGGGACCCGCCCGAGCCATAGGGCCCGGGCCACATATCATAGCCCGCCTTGCTTGATACGATGAGTTCATCACGGGGAAGATCATGTAAAATTGCTCCCACATTCCGCTCAGCGGATCCATAGGGTGGGCCATAATTATTGGCCAAATCAAAATGGGTAATTCCCTCATCAAAAGCACAACGAATCATTTCCCGCTGGCTGTTGGTCGGGGAATCTCCTCCAAAATTATGCCAACACCCCAAGCTCAACAAAGGTAGCTTGAGACCAGACGAGCCTGACCTCCGATAAGGCATACGACCATCGTACATCGATGGGGGTAGTTTCGCTGAAGTCATCTTTCAGCTAACAAAGCATGAAGGAAGAAATCAGGAATCTGCCGGTTCAGTCACCGGTTCGTCCTCGACAGATTGATCGCTCACTTCCTTTCCCTGCCCAAGGTATTCATGCACACTAAGATCGCCGACGAAAGACTCCCCTTCCCTTCGCTCGACCACATGATAACGCTCCACATATCTTTGCACCACATGGATCTTCGCATCAAGAGGCTGGACAATCAAAAGCTGCAGATGAAACTCCTTGAATAGATCGAGGAGATATTGGGAGAACTCGTCATCAGTTTTACTAAACATTTCATCGACCGCGACCAAGCGGAAGGTCTCCGTCTGCTTACCACCAACATCAATCCCGTACTGATAAGCAATGGCAGTAGCCAGAATGGTTGAGGCAAGGCGGTTTTTCTCTCCTCCAGATTTCCCTGCTGCTCCACTGTAGCTTTGTCGAAGGTTGCCCTCTTCCTTGTAAAATTCGTCGGCACGGAACTTGAACCAATTTCGTACATCAATCACTCTTTCGGTCCAGTTCGTATCCTGCTCGAGTTCGCCAAGGAATTGTTCAACCCGGTGATAACGCTCACGACGGCGCTCATCATCGTCATCTGATTCAAGATCTCCTTCCAGTGCATGCCGACGAAGTTTTTTAAATCGACGGACTCCGTCATCCCCAGCATCTTCGATCATTAACTGGATATAGGTCTGTTCTTTGCGATCGAATGTAACTCGGGACAAATGTTCATTTAACTCATTGATCCGTTTTCGAATTCGGTCTCGATGGGACTCCAAAGCCTCACTGAAACCAGAAACTTCCTCAGGCACCTGAACTCGAAGAAGTTCTTCAAAGCGAACATGATTTTTAGCAAGGTCTTCTTCCTCGATCTGCTTGCGGACTTGTTCAAAGGATTTGTAAGTCTCATCCGTATAACCTTCTTCCAAGTCCAAAACGAGTTCATCTCTAAATGCCTGGTTTCTGCCATCTGCAATGAATCGCTGCATCGCAGCAACATTTTTATCCCGAAACTTATCTAGAGCGCCTTCTAATTTCTGAATCCTGCCCTCAAGCTTGTGAGAAGCCTCACGGGCAGCCTCTTCAATATCATCTGGAGATTCTGGGGGAGCTCCAAATTCTTCTTCGATTTGTTTATAAAGACTCAGCAAAGCTTCATCTGCTTCGTCCCGAGCATCCTCTTCATTATCACCATTAATGAATTTGCTTAATCGGTCTTCCTTGCATTTTTCAAGTAAAGTACGAATGGCTTCCATTCTTGTTTCGTTTCGTTCAGCTCGGGCTTCAACTCCACCAATTCTTTGAAGAATTTGATCTCGAGCCGTTTGCACTTGATCAAGCTTTTCAACCAATTTGTCGTGTTCTTCCTTGAGTTTCTTCAATACATCAGATCCTCCGACTATGACTCGCTCCTCCTCTTCCAAGTCTGCAATACGAGTAGAAAGGCCGAGCACATCAATATCAGAAAATTCATTTGCACATGCCTGCAACTGAACTCCTGCCCTCAGTTTTGCACGAAGCGTTTGTCTTTCAAATTCAGATTCACGAATGGAACGCCCAGCGTTATCCGATTCTTCACGCCATTTTGCGAGTGCTTCATCGAGAGATTTTTGCTTAGGACTTAGATCCCAACCAAGAACCCACGAGGATGCATCGCCCAGAAAAAAGGTATCATCTTTCTCACGCAAAGCCCCATTAGTTTTGATTAGACCTTCTAAAGTAATTGCATTTTTAGCCTGCTCGAACTCTTTACCCCTTTGATCGAAACATAAATGAGGGAATCGTTGGTCAATTTCCCATCGCAACCATAATTGCCTAGATTTTTCGACCTCTGGGCGAACCACCAGTTTAGCGAGCAATGAATCATCGTCCGCTTTTACTTTAGAATTCCCGGTGCTTGGAGTTATAATAGCCACTCTTTCCCCAAGATGATTTTCCTCAAGAAATGCTTCTGCTTGGGGAACTAACTTGGAAGGAACTACGATAGACAGGGCAAAGGAACGCATGGCTCGCTCAATCGGACCAGACCACCTCGATTCATCTGGGACGACCTGAATAAGCTCTGCAATAAAGGGTAACTCAGCAAGATCACGGTCCAATTCAGATGCCAAAGAAGCCCGAAGCCTTGCTAAATCTAGAGGTACATTGGTATTCGCTTCCAGCAAATAATTCCTTTCATCTTCCAATGTTTCTACTCGCTCATTCGACCTTTTAAGTAGGTAGGAGACTTCAATGATTTTTTCATCGAGTTCGGCAATCTTGCCTTCCATTCTAGGTATTTGAGAATCTAACTCCCTACGTAGGGTAAGGAAATCATCTTCTTGCTTAACAAAGGAACCCTTTTCCCAAGCACTTAGATGGCGTTCAAAATTGGCCGAACGCTTACCCACAACTTCTCGCTTATCTCGCAAACGATCAATTTCTGCCCCTACCTGCTCAAGCCTACGATTTTCATCGCTATCCGAAAGTGCCCGTTCAAGGTGGTTCAACTTTTCTCGGTAACGGTCCACCTCACCCCGTGCCGTTTTAAGTCGTGCACGCTCAGCTTCTTCCTGGTGCTTTAATTCATCGATCCATTCGGTCCGGCGCTCTAACTCGGCCTGGGCATAAAATGGCTCGATAGCTAAACGAATATCATCAGCATTGGTGCGCTGTTGCATAGCATCAAGAAAATGCTGATGTACGGACTTGATTTCATCCAATTGCTCAATTTGATAAGAAGCTGTTTCAATCCGACGGTGGGTGCTTCGTAAATCATCAAACCGCTCTTGTAAGGCAAGCAACTTTTCCTTCGCTCCACCATCGTCGAGCATATGCTCGCGAATAAACTGGGTAAGGTCCTTAACATCTTTGATGCAAACGGCTTGATTGAAAATCGACATGGGGGAACGAGTACCCAGATCAGCATCCAAAAAGAGCATAGACTCGAATTTTTTGTGATACGCGGTAAAGGAATCAAAGATGTTGAATCCTCGTTCTTTCAGGATACGCCGAAGGTTATCCGAGTCGCCAAGTTGATTGAAATCATCCTCTATGGTGAGCTTTCTTTTTTCGACCATGTAGACCTTATCCACCTTACCAGAAGGTAAACACCAAAGGACTTGGGCAATGGTTACCTCAGACTGATAGGCTTCATTGAAGAAATGAGCCAATAACACAGTGTAAGTCTCCCCGGGTTTACGGAGGGTTTCCTTTCGACCCTGACCCGTGGTGGAGTCGTGGATTTCAGAATATGCGCCCAATACATAGTCACGCTCATTTCTTTCCCGACTACCCGCCTGGCTAGATGCCACATTGTAATTACGTACTCGGTTGGGAACCAACAGGGTAAGAAGAGCATCTACGAGAGTTGACTTACCCGAACCATTTCGGCCGGTAATCATGGAGGTTCTTCCATCTGGTCGAATGGTGTAAACCTTCTCATGAAAAGTTCCCCAGTTTAAAAGGGATAATTCATGCAGACGGTAGCCTGCAGTTGATTTATCGGGTGTAAATTCTAATTCAAGTTGTGATTCAAGCATCATCTTCCTCCATTTCTTCTTCTACTTCCGGAGCCCTTCTCTTGATTTGATTTTTAACTTCAGTCAACTTTTCAGGAGGAAGCTTCGCCTTTATAATTCGTTCCACCCTGTAGAGACCTTCGTCTTTATCGCGCACTTTTTTTATGATCCCCCACTCTTCAAACTTATTGATTAAACCAGATATTTGTCGGTGGACTTTCTTTTCGTCATGAAGTTCAGGATAATACGGAGACATTAACTCAATTAAATCCAGGCTCGAACGATATAAATGATCACCTTCCTCTTGGTTTTGCTCGAAGCGCATCAACTCTTCTCGCAGTAAAACCATAAAAATAGTCTGATGGTAAGACAATCTGGTTCGCCGGAGTACACGAGGTAATGGAGCAGATACACTTTCATCCCAGTTCTCATCTTCTGCTGAATCCTCATCCTGCTGCCGAACATAAGCGTAGCCAGCTGAGTCATCGCGAGCGACATCCATGCCCATTTCATGAAAGTGTGCCTTGATCTTTTCCCACTCCGCCCCCAGCCGGCTCCAGAGATCTAAATCTTCCTGATAAATAGGTCCGTTCAGTAAGCGTACAATAACATGGCGATGAGTAATAGATGCGTTCATAGACGATTTCTTTGAAAAATTAATTGTTGTACTTCGACAAACCTAGGCTGTGCAGGACGATTTAAATCTATTTGGATAAGCTGATCTGAGAGAATTTCATGTTTTGGATCTTCTCCGGCAATCACACGATAACAGACAATTTCTACAACTCCTCTTTCTAATGGATACCGGTCCACCATCTCAGATAAAGTTACTTGCTCCACATCTTCCAGTGTCTCAGAAACTCGCGTACGATATTTTTTTAAATCCAAAGGCTCGCCCACCGACCCAAGAATTTCATTCATCCAATCAGAATCGCTGGTTGTGGCAGGCTGAATCTCTGCAAAAGTTTCGATTGCTTTGGGTTCCCAAAATTCCGCTTCCATTAAGGTAAAAAACTGGGGGCGAATCTCGATCTCAAACTCCCAATCATCCAAGGACATCTCTCGCAAGCGATAGGCATATGAGCGAATCTCAGCCAAGGTTTCTCGAACTTGCCGACCGCTTCCGCCTGCATGATCCCCAACTACCTGACGAAGTTTTCTACTAATTCTTCCGTATGCACCATGGGCAGAACTCGCCTCCCCAAAGAGACGGTCTCCCAAATTTGAGAATACTTTCTGAGGGTCAAGTCCCCTTCTGCGGGCAATATCAGAAGTCTGCTCAGCTAAATTACGAAATTGGCGAGCCAAGGCTGGACTCGTCATCATTTCACGAAAACCAAAATAGCTCTTACCTTGGTCACAAGAGCGCAATGCTTCATCCGCATCCAAAACATGCTCAACAATATCACCCTTCGATGCTTTTCCCTGAGCGTACAGGTTGGAGATGTCACGGGCATGATCCCGAAAGAACTCCTCAATAGCTCTAAAATCAGACAGGAAATGGTCTACCAAATCAGATAAATCATAAACTTGGTCCCGAATGATATCCTCTCCAAAAATGGGAGCCTCCCCAGTTTCCTGAATTCGTTTGATCTCCTCATCAATCTCATCTCTTTTCCGGGCCAGTTCCTGAATTCTGGCCTCAGGGTCTGAGTTCACTCCATTACTCAGTTCCTGCATCTCTTTGAGAATTCGATTAAATCGAGATTCAGTTGTTGCATAACCACGATGTTGCATAGCAAGCAGATCATTAAGCCAACTTAGAGCCTTTTCGGAGTGCCTGGTTAACCGGAAAACAAATTCTTCTCTTTCTTCATGGTATGTTTTGGTAAGATATCGATGTTCTTCATCACACCACTCATCCAAATATTCCTGCGGGCTACGCTTGGGAGCTTCTGTATCCTCTAATTCGCGAATTTCCTCAATATGTTCGGCTAGGGTCGCAGATAGTTCTTCTTCGGATGCTTCAATGACTCCCCATTTTTTAAAAGTCTTGAAAAAGAAACCAGCAACGAAAGAGCCCAACCTTCCACGCATGAGACGCAAAGCTGGAGACTCTTCAAAGAGATGTATAAAATCCTCATCCATAGGTTAACACAATGTATCCATACGGAAAGAGTGGAAGGCATTTCATGAACGTCAAAAGGAAGTTATCCCCATAAGAAATGCCTTGTTAAAAACTATACTTTAGAAAATGTCTTCGTTAAAAATAGTCGAAGGATGTGAGAGTTATCCTCCTCAAAAACCCATTCAAGAAAATGGATTTTGGATACGAATGATTCCCTTTTCCGTTTGAAGATAAAGCCACTCTTGATGGGAACGCACCTGAGTACATAGAGCTGGTAAATCAATTTTTCTAATCATTCGATCTTTTGATAAATTGAAAAAGAGAAGTTTTCTTTTATTTCGAATGATCACCGCAAGTAAATTGGGTCGATTCTTCAGAATATCAATGGAAATGGGCTCATCATCGAAGCTTGGTAGATGTATTAAATCCCAACTTGAATCGATGTAACCCTGTTGACTTAGCTCAAAAACGATAACCCGATTAGGTGCTGACTCTGCGACTAGGAGTCTGTCTCCTCTATGGTTCATCGAAATGTCATTGGGACGAACTAAATCTTCATTCAAAATCTCCAATTTCCCTATCTTGGGGTCAAATTCGTAAATAGTCGCGGCATTGGGAGTTCCGATAAAAATTTGATTTTTCTCGTTTCCAACTAAACCCTTAATTCTGGTAAACCGATATCCATCATAGGAATCAGCTAAGTTTTCAAGCTTTCGTGCATCTTCTGAGATACGCAAAATTTTACCAGTTGTGGATTCTGCCACAATCAATCTGCCCAGGTGATCAGTCCATATATCATCAATTTGAAGGGTTTTCGAATTTTCGACTTTCAACCATTCGTTCAAGTTTATGAAGATAGTGACATTTTCCGGATCACTTAGTTTTGCTTTTCGAACAATAGATTTATCTCGGAGATCCACAAAATAGATTGTCCCATCTTTGGTTATAGAAAATGATCCACCTTCTAAAAAGAATGGGGGTTGAATCTTAGGATTTGGAGAGGCTTTTTTAACCCCTGAAGCCTTGAGAACATCCTGGGGTTCATGGTGGTTTGAAGAGCTCAAGCAACCCCCTAATGCAAGAATGAAGATTAAAAAAAGCGTCTGAGTTAAAATCATTTTTCAAGTGTTTACTTTTATAGAAAACAGTGGGTCACAAAAGAGGTTGAGTTGATTCCTTTCAAAACAAAAGTGAGGTTTACAGAAAGTTAATATATTTAAGCATGAAAATGGAGATAGGAAAAATTGTTCGAAGGATCTTACAAGCTGAGTCTATTTTAATTGGGGCTGGTGCGGGTATGGGGGTTGATTCTGGATTACCTGATTTCAGGGGGAAAGAAGGGTTCTGGAGAGCTTACCCGCCCTTAGCTGACCTAGGTTTACAATTTGAGGAGATGGCAAATCCAAGATGGTTCCATGAAGATCCCACTTTAGCATGGGGATTTTATGGTCACAGATACCAACTTTATAAATCAACAAGACCTCATAAAGGTTATGAGATTTTAAAAAAATGGATCCAAAGCCTTCAGATTCCCAGTTTTATCTACACCTCAAATGTAGATGGACATTTTTCTAGCACAGGTTGGAGAAATCAAACTCTGGAGTGCCATGGGTCTTTAATGCATTTACAGTGCCTTGAAAATTGTGGGCAAAGTCCTTGGATTGCACAAAGCAGTATAAAGCAGAAAATTCAAGTTTGTATGAAAACACTGCGATGTAAATCTGCACTTCCGAGCTGCCCAGGTTGCCATAAATTAGCAAGACCCAATATTCTGATGTTTTCTGATTTTTACTGGGATCAGTCTAGGACATCTCAACAAGAAAAGGCACTAGAAAATTGGTTATCCATAAATGGGAATCAACAACTCTTCGTAATTGAAATTGGAGCAGGGATAACCATACCTACGGTACGTTCATTTTGTGAAAAAACTAAAGAGTTCTATGATTGCGAAATGGTCCGCATCAATCCTAGGGATTATCATTCACCGTCTGGTGTTGAAGTTCTTCCTTTGGGAGCATTGGAATCTCTCCAATTGCTCGATTCTGAAATCTCAAAAGTCTTGAGGTGAAACTTCCCGTTACTCAACCGTTACAGATTTAGCTAAATTTCTTGGCTTATCTACATCTAAGCCACGTAAACGAGCGAAATGGTAAGCAAACAACTGCAAGGGAATATTAGCCAAAATAGGTCGAATTACCTCATGAGCAACTGGTAGCCGAAATATATCGTCCGCTGCGCCTTCGGGTATCTCAATATCCTCAGGAACAAATGCGATCACTGGTCCTTTGCGAGCTTTGACCTCCTGCATATTTGCAATGGTTTTAGCAGACAGCTTGGTTCCTTCGACTAAAAATATAGATGGACACTCAGGGTTAATCAAGGCAATGGGCCCATGTTTTAGCTCTGCAGCTGGATACCCCTCCGCATGGGCATAGGATATTTCCTTAAGCTTAAGAGCCCCCTCTAAGGCAACTGGGTATAGACTTTGTCGACCGAGGAAAAGTAAATGCTCTGCCTTGCTGTATTTAACAGCCAATTCACGAATCTCCTCTCCTTTTTGTAAAACCTCAGCGATTAAGTCCGGCATTCCCAATAGTGCCTCAACGAGATTTGAACCGTCAGTTGGTGATAAATCTCTCATTCGGCCAAGTGCCAACCCCAACATCGCACAAAGACATACTTGGGAAGAGAATGCTTTGGTAGAAGCAACTCCAATTTCTGGACCCACTCTTTGATAAACTCCACCATCTGTCTCTCGGGCCAAAGAAGATCCCACAACATTAGTAATCCCAAGAGTAAGTAAACCTTTTGTTTTCGCCTCCCGAACGGCCTCTAATGTGTCTAAGGTTTCGCCCGATTGGCTGACAGCAATAACAAGGGATCTTCCAGACTTCGGAGAATTCCTGTACCTGAATTCAGATGCATGTTCAACCTCGACCGGCACCCGAGCTAGTTTCTCAATTAAATACTCGGCTACCATACATGCGTGTCGTGCTGTTCCACAGGCAACAAAAACAATCCGATCCACATTTCTTAACTCGTCTTCATGGCCTTCCAAGCCACCTAACTTTGCAGTTGTTCCATCGTCCCCGAATCGACCACGTAGAGTGTTTTGAAGAGCATGGGGTTGCTCAAATATTTCTTTTTCCATGTAGGAGCTAAAATCACCAAGCTCAACTTCCTCTAGAGTCTGATCCAAGGGCTGGGCAACTGCTTCACTTACATGACCTTGTTGGTTCGTAATTCTGAACTCCGATCCTTGTAAAATCGCAAGTTCACCGTCTTTCAGGAACACCGCTTCCTTGGCTCGCCCAACAAATGCAGAAGCATCACTAGCAATAAAGTTGGCATCTTCTCCGATTCCCACAACCAAGGGTGATCCCCTCCGAGCTCCAATCATCATTTCTGGATTATCTAAACAAAGAACAGCAATTCCATAGGCTCCACGGGACTCACTTAAAGCTGTACTTACAGCCTGGATAAAACTGTCGGAGTTTGGGGAAAGTGTCGAGTAATGATAGGCGATCAGATTACATAATACCTCGGAATCTGTTTCTGATGAGAATTCAATTCCCTTGTGGAGCAGAGACTTTTTGAGAGAGGAAAAATTTTCAATGACTCCATTATGCACTAAAGCAAATTTTTTATCATAACTTAGATGTGGATGGGTATTCGAAACCGTGACCGCCCCATGCGTCGCCCATCGGGTATGGGCAATTCCCAAAGAAGATTGGCTTCCTTTTCCTTGAAGAACATTGGCTAAGTTCTCAACACGGCCTGTTTCGCGTGCTAGGGTAAAAACATCCCCGTCATGAAAAGCTACCCCTGCAGAATCATATCCACGATACTCCAAACGACGCAATCCATCGATTAAAGGTTCTTGGGCAACCCCACTTCCTAAATATCCGACTATTCCACACATAGTCTTATAGATAAACTAATTAGCTAATGATTCAAGGAGATGTTTTTTAATGTGTATTATTTGGAAACCCGTTCACTCATGAAAATGTTGGACTATTTTAGGATCATAACCAAAAGTTTCGCCCATGTTCCAAAGATCTTTCTATTGGCTAAGTATTCTTTTAGGAGTGATGAAAATTACCTTGGGAGAGCAGCAGTTGCCCCGCCCCAGTTTTCTTATCTGCATATCAGAAAGTCATGCGGCAAAACTATGGGGTCCTCTTAACCAATTTGGTTCAGAACTCGACCCAACTCCAAATTTGAGTATGGTTGCACAGCAAGGGTTTCGTCATTTTTCGGCTTACTGCACAAACGCAAATGTCGGAAAATCTGCCCACAGTCTTCAAACTGGTAGGACTAATCATTCTAACTTGGATCATTATTCTGAGCCTAATTACCTAGGGAAGCACTTTGAGGAACTAGGTTATGACACTGCTATTTTTGGTAAATGGGGATGGGATAATTCCCCTAATCAATTGGGCTTTTCCAATTGGGGCACGCTCGAAGACGAGGATATTTTTTACAACCCAAAGATAAACACTCCTCAAGGAACGACCCTACTGGAAGGCCACACTACTGATATTATCACAGATTTAGCCATTCAATGGTTGGAAGAAGGACGGGAAGACCAAAAGCCATTTTTCCTGCTCCTTGTATATCAGGGCACCCAAAGACCTTGGATTCCCCCTATCAGGATGATTGAAAAATTTAATGATGAGTGGTTTGAAGTTCCTGAAACCTTCTTTTCTGATTTTTCTACTCGGACACCCTCAAACAAATATCAGGATATGAATATCGTCCAAGACTTGGACAACATAAATGACCTGTTCTTAAAAGGATGGTTCGAGCAAAATGCATCTGAAGTAAAATCCTCTATTTTGGCTAAAAATCTAGAACGGATGAATGATGAGCAGGATTCTGCATGGAAACTTTCCTGGAAACCTCAAAATGAGGCTTTTGCACGAGAATCCCATAACCCTGAGTCTCTGGCAGTTTGGAAGTTTCAAAGGTTCTTTAAGAACTACCTAAGGTGTATTTTTACAATCGATGAAAATATTGCTCGCATTTTTGATAAATTGGAAGAGGCACCCAATCATTCAACTCATTTTATTTATACCGCAGAAAGAGGCCGTTTTTGTGGCGAATTCGGATGGTTCGGTAGCCAATGGATGTACGAACCCAGTGCAAAGATTCCATTTATATTTTCTAGTATAAATGCTAAAAATAAGCCCTCCCTAGATCCTGAAAAGATTTTCCTCGATACTGATCTGTATCCATTTATCAAAAGGTTATCAGCACCTGAAACCCCTACAGAATCAAGGAATCGTAAAAGTAAGAAGGAAAAATCCCTTTTTTTTACCCAGCATACCTATCCAAATCCATATCGAGTCACTCCTCATATCGGACTTCGCCAAGGACGCTATAAGATCATTTATTACTACCCATTTAATGAATGGGAGTTTTACGACCTAGAGAGCGACCCGCACGAAAAAGAAAACCTGTCCAACAACACATCCAAAATAGATCTTTTCCATGCCTTCAGGAAAAAGCTTATGAACACAGCAAAGTCTGAAAACATTGAGCGATATTATGATGAGTTTTCTGAAGATTGGCGAAGAGAGCAAAGAAGCCCCAATAAGAAATCGAGATAGTTCATTTATTTTTCAATAGCAGTTACCAAATGAAAGGGATTATTTCCCATTAATCCCTTTTTACATTCCATCCTCTACTATTTTTTGATTTTCTGCAGTCATCCATTCAAAAATATTCCACCTCTTAATCAAAACTCGATACCTAGAGGAGTGAGGTTTGTATAAAGGTTCATAGTCCGTGTAAAATGCTGTGAGTAAATTTCCTCGTTTATCGATACTTACAGTTGAAGGGTATCCTAGATCATTTGCTTTTGGACCACATTGATGAATCGTCCAGGGCGGTAACCATGTCTTGCCACTATCCAAACTAATACGAGCAGCAAGACCCATCAGTCCTCGGTTTCTTAAGCCGTAGGTCATCAGCAAGCAATTTCTCCCTACCTTAATTAAATCTGCTGGATGTTGCATGGGTAAGGTCACGGC
>Ga0255769_10004269_pt1 | contig 13972 bp, 8 predicted proteins | sample 041ome_9_FD_179637 | JGI IMG/M metagenome (GOLD analysis project Ga0255769, IMG submission 179637) | Coastal salt marsh microbial communities from the Groves Creek Marsh, Skidaway Island, Georgia - 041413US metaG (version 2) | ecosystem: Environmental > Aquatic > Marine > Intertidal zone > Salt... | reverse complement strand
CTCGCCGCGTTCGAAGACGCCGAAGAAGAAGAAGAAGAAGAAGAAGAAGAGGAAGAAAATATTTAAAATGATAGATAGCAAAAACTAGAAGAAGCAAATCAGTAATGTTTAGTAATAATATCAACATCATCAAATCAATCATTTGTATGTACATTCCTGTTTCGTTATATCATATTAAATACCTCTATTATATAATAGTAATTCGTATATTACTCTCTTTCCACGACGGCGGCGGCGCCCATCCCGCTTCCGATACACATCGACACTACTCCGAGCTTACACGACGCGTCTCTGCTATGCATCTCGTGCAACAACGTCGCCATGCATCTCGCCCCGGTCGCCCCTAACGGGTGCCCGAGCGCGATAGCCCCTCCGTTTACGTTTACGATATCCTTGCTCAGCTTCAAATGGTTCACGCAATACGACGCTTGACTCGCGAATGCTTCGTTCAACTCGAATAAATTGATATCCGAAACTTTCACGCCGGCTCTCTCGCACGCGTCCGGAATTGCCACGGCTGGACCAATGCCCATAATTTCCGGCGGACACCCAACCGCACTGAACGATTTCCATTTGGCCATAATTTTCAACCCGTTTTTCGTCGCGTACGATCGTTTACACAAAATAACTACCCCGGCGCCGTCGCTGACTTGACTCGCGTTCCCGGCTGTCGTGCTCCCGCCTTTTTTAAACACCGGTTTCAACTTTGCTAAATTTTCCACCGTCACGCCCTCTCGAATCCCGTCGTCCTCAGATACGACGATTTCTTTCTCCTCTTTCGTCTCTTTATCGATAATTTTCGTCACCACTGGCACAATTTGACTCTTAAACTTCCCGTTTCGTCTCGCCTCGGCGGCTCTCCGGTGACTCTCCGCGGCGAACGCGTCTTGCGTCTCTCTCGAAATGTGCCACTTCGCGGCGACGTTTTCACTCGTGACTCCCATAGGAATCAAACAATTCTGCGCGTTCGTCACGCTCGCAGCTTTTGGGTTGAACCCTCCGTCCCATTTCATGGGATTCTTACTCATCGTCTCCACGCCAGCCGCGATGCCAACCTCGTAATATCCGGCTTTAATCGCGCTCGCCACGTCCGCGCACGCTTGCAATCCGCTCGAACACTGTCTGTTCACCGTTCTCACGGGAACTTTCACCGGGAACCCGGCTAAAAACATTCCAATTCTACACTCGTTCGCGCGTTGACTCGAATCTCCTAAAACTGATCCAACGACCACGTCGCCGATATCGTTCGCGTTGATATTCTCCGTCTCTCTTAAAGCGGCAGCTAAAACCGTTGCCACGAGATCGTCCGCGGTGGTGTCTTTTAATCCGCCTTTTCTCGCGCGAGTGATTGGCGTTCTTAACGCGCAGACGATGACCACGTCGTCTGGGTGTTTCGACGACTACATTTATTTAGAAAGAAGAGATGATATGCTGTGAGAGACGACACAACGACGACTTCGAGGATGATGATGATAAAAACGCGCAAAAACACACGCATCAAAGATGAAGAAAAAAACAATACACAAACGAACGCACCCCGAACGGAGAGGAAAAGAAAGACGTCTCCTGTCGTTCCACGAAACTGTTATTAGTAGTAGAACTCTCGTTATTTAAAAGAGGCGCAGAAACGACAAAGTGCGTTTTCAAGCGTTCGACGCGTTTCATCGCGTTATTCGTGTTGTTGTTTGACATGATGATGATGATGTATAGAGTGTGATGGAACAACAACTAAACAATAAAAATGGCGGCTTCGGAGACATTTTATTTTTTTGCTTCTTTTTTCTCATGCAAAATTTTTTCTTCAAAATCAAATCAACCAAAAACACACACAAACAAACAAACAGAAAAGAGAGAGAGAGAGAGAGAGAGAGAGAGAGAGAGAGATTTGGCACTGAACACACATCAACAACATCTAATCTCTGATGATGATGATGATGATGATGACGAGGGCTGCTCGTTGTGCTCCTCACGCTGCTCGTGCTGCTCTTCTCCCCCTCGCGACGACGACGACGAGTAGGACGATTCAGACGAGAGGAGGAGGAAGAGGAAGAGGAGGAAGAAGAAGACAACAACAACAACAACAACGAGAACAACGAGGCATTGGAATTGGAAAACAGTTGGAAATTCGTTGTCAACAAAAAAGCAGCGCGACGATTCAAAGTAGTTCAGACGATTCAGACGAAAACAGAACGAAGAAGAAGAAAAAACGGGTGTTGGTGATTTCAGGTCCAACGTCGGTGGGAAAATCCTCCGTGGCCATCTCCATCGCGAAACGCGTCGACGGAGAAATAGTCTCCGCCGACTCTGTGCAAGTGTATCGAAACTTGAACGTCGGTTCCGCGAAACTTTCTAAAGAAGACATGCAATCGATTCGACATCACATGTTGGATTTGAAATCACCTGTGACGGAAGATTTTGATGTCGGGGAGTTTTATGAGTTAGCGAATGGGTACATAGACGATATTCACGCGAGAGGGAAAGTACCGATCGTGTGCGGCGGGACCGGGATGTACGTGAAATGGTTAACCGACGGGAAGCCGAACGTGCCGAAATCGACGAAAGAGAGCAGTTTGAGAGCAGAAAAGGAAGTGCGAGAGATACGAGATCGATATAGTAATACTACTAGTAATAACGATGATGATGATGATGTGAATAAAGCGCAGGCGTGGGATGAAGCCATCGAGTACTTAAAACAGCGAGGGGATTCGGAAACCGCCGGGAAATTAGCTCGAAACGACTGGTATCGATTAACGAGAGCGTTGGAAATCTTAGACGTTTCCGGAGGCAAACCGAAAGGCTCGTTTCAACCAGTCAAAGATGAGAGTAAACAGTTTCACTGTTACGCGTTGTCGATGAACAGAGTCGATTTATATCGAAGAATGGATCAAAGAGTCGAAGAGATGGTTGCAAACGGCATATTGGACGAAGCGGCGTATTTGTTGAGAGAAGGCGTGAAGCCGAATACGAATTCGGCGTCGAGAGCGATCGGGTACGCGCAAGCGATCGATTATTTACTGAAATGTAAGCGTGAAAAAGAGAATAACAGTGAGTCGTCGATAAACAATGACGCCACTTTACTCCTCGAGTTTATCGACGAGTTACAAAGAGAAACGAGAATGTACGCGAAGAGACAATTCACGTGGCTTCGATCGGAAAAGCAGTTCCAATGGATCGACGCGAGCGAGGGCGCTGAAAAAGCGAGCTCGCGAATATTTGAGAAGTTTAACAACGCCCAAAGCGATGTTGATGATGAAGGAGAAGAAATTAACGAGTCAAATAACAACTCGTCCATTTGTGAGGTCACTAAAGAAATGGCGAACGAATTGAAACGGTACCGCGTCGAGTTGAAACTCTTCCACGACGAAAGCATTAGAAAAGCGACTGTTGAGCGCGTCGCCGATATAGTTTCGCGCATGTAGTAATGTAATTTAGAATTTGTAGAAAATACAGTATGATAGTAGCTCTTAAATATTCGTATTATTTACTTCTATATAGCGGCGGCTAATTTTGCTAATACGGATTGGTCTATACCATCCGTCGCGACGAAAACCTCCTCCTCCCGAACGCACGTCGTCTCGCTCCCATCGAAACACGAGTTTGTGCACGTCCAGATTCCTACAGAATTGAAATCGAACGCAATCGCATCAGATTCCGAAATCCCACCTTTCCTCCCAGCCTTCGCGCGCAATCGTAAAGCGTCTTCGATTTCTTTTAACAATCCAGGGGTTAACTGTAACTCCATTTCGCGTTTGCCTTTGCATTTCTCGCACGGTTTTGATTTCCTCGTCGGCAAATCGCCGTCTGGCCAAACGATATCGCAATCGCGCGTTCGAAAGCAGTATCGAGCGATTTGCGCCGGCGCTCGAGCTATGCGTTTTTGAAATTTCAAATACTGTTCGGACGCGTTGATGGATTCGCCTTTTTCGTACGTTTCGCCTTGCCACGAGGAAGACACTTCCTTCGTCCCAGATTCGTCCATCATGTCCTTCATCTCCACGGCTTTCCCTCCGGCGTGCAACGCGAGCAAACTCTTCTCAATCTCCGAAACCTCCAAACCTTCCTCTTGCGCGTACTTATTCAACATGGAATCTACTTTCGCACTCAAACCTAACGCCTTTCTCTTCGCCTCGGCCTTCGTAGGCTCCAAATCTGAACACACGTAAAATTCCGGCAACGCGTTTGGGGCGTCTTCGTGATACGATTCAATGAGTGTTTCATCGCCTCCTTCTTCTTCTTCGAGCGACTCGACCGCCTCTTTCCTCTCTTTTTCTTTCAACATCGCCTCGTCCAACTGTTTCGTCAGCTGCTCCAAAGACTCTTCCTCTTCTTTCTTCGCTCCATTCTTCGCTTCGCCGTTCCAATCGTCTTTGCTCTCCGCGCATCCCCAATCGTCGTTCGTTCCAAACAAATTTTCGTTTTCATTCAAACACTCTTCCTTCTTCGCATTATTCACATCCCTTCTATTTTCGCTCGTGGTCTCATTCCCTTTCCGTGTTCTCTTTTGCACTCGAAACGCTCGCCACTTTCCTCCCATCGTCGATTCGCTATTAGGAGGAGGACAACAGTTTTGAAAATTTGTGCACGAAAACACGTACAACGTTCGCTCGAGAATATCTTCCTCTGTTCCGTCTCTCGTCCTTGTCAACGGCGCGTACGCCTGGAAAATCAGCGAGAGTTTACTCTCGCACGATGTACATCGCATTTGCTCCTCTCTCAAAAACACATTATTCGCTCTTTCGGACGCGTCATCATCATCGTTGGCGAACTTGAAATTTGGTTCGCCGCCAACTTTCGTGGCAAAAGCGTCCAATTCGTAGACGTCTTTTGAAGAGACCATTCGGCCGCTAAAGCCGAGATACGTTTGACTCTTTTCATCATCGTCTGAATCGTCTTCGCTACTGCTATTCTCAACGCTATTCGTGCGTCGTTTCGTGTGCTCTGCATCATCATCTCTTCTGGCCATGATGATGATGATTTTGACGATATGATTTTTTTTTTTCTGAAGAAGAGAAGAGAAAAGGTCTGCGTTGTTAAAATTGACAAAAAGCGCAGCCCCACAACGTCAAAAAAAAAAGAGTGAGAGACCAACCCCTCTTTCTTTTCTTTTCTTTCTTCGCAAACAAAAGAAGGACGACGACTCACCATCATGACGACGGTTGCGACTACTCCTTTTGTTGGGGCTAGTCGTGTGTCCTCGTCGTCGTCAGTAACGCGCGTCGTTCGCTCTTCTTCTTTGTCTTCTTCTTTTCGGAGGACGACGACGACCAACAACAACAATTTCGAGGTTTTGAGAAGTGGAAGAAGAAGAAGAACAAACAAACCTATTTCTTTGTCATCACGTTTTAGTAAACCAAAGACGACGGTGAACGCCGCCGAAGGATCTCCGACGAGCAGCACTTCTCAACAACAACCCCAGCCTGCGTTTATTCCCGCGCACGAACGACAAACGTTATCGAAAATTCCTCCGGAACAGCTCGCTTCTGGGGGCATGCGATTGTCCGCACAAAACGAGGATTTCAAAGTCTCCTTCCGAAGGTTTTTAGCGTACGAGTTCATGTCCATGGACGAAACGTACGACGAGACGAAAATTTCAGTGTTGAACCTGGATCCTCCAATATTTACGGTGGAGGAGTTCATCTCGGAACAGGAGTGCGACAATTTAGTATTAGCGGCGAAAACGAGCGGTGGTTTAAAAGTCTCCGCCATAGGCGGCGGCGCCGCGAACGAGAACATTCGCACGAGTAAGACGGTGGCGTTGAACTCGCACGGGTTGGAAAATCACGCGAGTAAGAAGGCGATTTTAGCGAGCGCGGAGAAATTATTGCCTGATATACGAGGATTGAGTACAAAAAAGAACGCGTTTAAAGCACCGGCGGGTGGGAAGAGCGAGTGGGCGTTCGAGTTGCCGCAAGTTGCGCATTATAGCGGCGGAGAATATTTTAAGAAACACGAAGACGCGTTTCCGATTGGCATCGCCACGGAGAAAGGGTATCAGAGAAGAGCGACGGTCTTGGTGTATTTGAACGATGTTCCGAATGGTGGAGTCACTCGATTCGAGTATTTAGATTTGGATGTCCAACCGAAAAAAGGGAAGTGCTTGGTTTTCTTCCCCGCGAGCGTGGCGGCGATGCCGGATCCGAGGACGTTACACACGGCCACAGAGGCGGAGAACGGGTGCGAGAAATGGGTATCTCAGTTATGGGTGAGTCACTCAACCCCACCGGCGTCGGCTGGGAGTAGTGATAATAGTGCTAGTGCTGGACAACCAGCGGATGTTGCTCCGAAAAAACTCAACCGAGCGCAACGACGGATCCAGGAACGAGAGGAAGCCAAAGCTGCCAGAAAGAAGAAATAAACGAGAAGAAAACTTTTGTACGTATCAAGTATTGTATTCTATTCTATTCCTATTCCTATTCCTATTAATTCACTGTTTCCTCTTTACCAACAACGCGTTCACCGCCAGGTATTGCATGACGTCTACGTAATTCTGAGAGTTGTGTTCCAACGCCGGCGCCAACGCCCTCAACGGATTGTTCTGCGCGCCAGACGTGAAATCTTCCAGCTGCCACGTTAACCGTTCCAAATGCGTCTCTAAGTTCGCAGTCTCTTTAACCACCGCTCGTTTTGCCGCGTTATCGTTCCCTAGCTCTAAAAAAATCAAATATCCACTCACTTCGTATAAAAATCGATCCATGGTTAACATGCCTCTTCTCCCGAACGTTTCTTCTTTCCATTTCAATAAATTCGCGCCCCATTCGTTCGATTTCAAGGTGTTAAACACTGGATCGTGCGATAACCACATCCTGGGAACGATATCGTTGCTCAAAACGTGCGCTCTCAACGCAGATTCTTCCAAACCAATCGCATCCAACGCCGATTTCGGGTACCCTCGAAACGTCTCCTTCTCTTCCTTTTCCATTTTGTTCAACAGCGACATGTCCAACGCCAAAACGTTCGGCGACCCGTACGTGTGCACGTTTACTTTCATCTTCACACAATCCACATCTAATCTCAATTTCGTCCAAGCCGCTAATATCATCGCAATCGATCCTCCCAACGAATGTCCGCAAAACGTCAACTTCTTCACTTCTTCCCCTACGTCCGGTCCTTTGATGTACGGCGTTATTTCGTTGAAGAACTCCTCGGTCATCTCGTACACGCCCGTGTGACACCCGACTGGTACATCCGGGTGCACTTGCGTCGGCCAAACTTTACTAATTTGATTCGATAATCGAATCCTATCCACGTTCTGGTCGTCCCCCCACACCGCGCCTCTCGCCACGATAGTTCTTTCCACGATATCTTCTTTCTTCATTTCATCGAACCCAATTTTTCTATCCGCGATGTAGACTCTCGTCACCGAGGTGTATTTCTCGTACACGAGTGAATACCCGTCCGATTCTAACAACTCTTTCAAGTTGTTTTTGTAGCAATAGTTGGATAATCGCGCCGTGAGCGCAGCTTTGGAGTATTCTTCGTTTTTGTTGTTTTCGTCGTCATCATCATCATCATCTTTCGTTCGATTTTGAAACGTCATTTTCGCGTCGTCGTCTTTATTAGAAAGAGCACCGACACAAAAGCACCCTCTCCTCCTCCTCCTCCTCCTCCTCGGAGACAAACGCACAGAAGGCGGACTTCTGCTCTTGCGAGTACTGCTTCGTATTGTTCGTATTGTTGTCATTGTTCTCATATTCGCTCTCGTCGTCGTGTGATTCATAGTTTTGTGTTTCTTTTTGAAGCAAATTTTTCATTTTTTCATTTTTTTGGTCAAACTGTCAAACACAAAAAAGTCTCCTCTCTCACTACAATTCGAGACAAGACACGAAAATGGCGAAGACAGAAAAAACATCGTCAACATCATCTTAGAGGTTTTGGTGATGAAAATGGTGGTGAAACTTCCATTATTGCGATTTCACTGCGTTTTTGTCCTCTTTTCTCTTGTGTTCGTCTCGTCGTCTGCTTTTGTTGCCGAGTTTGAGGAGGAGGAGGAGGATTCAAAGAATACGTTTTTGAGGAGGAGTGGTGGTTTTAACGATGATGATGAAAATGATGATGCGAAAGGTCGTCGTCAAAGTTTTCTCGGTGGTTCTTCTTCTTCTTCTTCTTCAAACGCTGCTGATGTGGGGAACAGAGCTCGATGGCTGTTTGAACGATCCGGGAACGTGCGGTGGTCGTTAAAAAACGAAGACGACGACGAGGAAACGACGAAATCGTTCTCGTTGAAAGATGTGATTGGTGCGAGATATTCAGACGACAGAAGAGGACCGGCGATGGAAGTATACGAATCCACCGGCGAGTTCGTGACGATGGAACTCGTGTTTTCGAGAACAAAGAACAAGAATCGAGCGACGAGGAGGAGTTTGGTAAACGTGGGAGGAAAAGGGGCAGAGGTTGGTAGATATTTTAGCGGAGACGGAAGGATCAAAGCGGTGACGACGTCGTCGTCTGTTTCATCCTCCGTATTCGCGTTGCGAGAGGACGGGGAGGTTTTGGGATACGATGAAGAAAAGCCGGGGAACGTGAAGAACATCACGAAACCATTTCAAGAAAGCGTGAGCGTGCACTGCACGAAGAGTAAGGAAGTGTTTACGCTCTTTCGCGTGAATAGAGAGAGTTCTGAACACCAAAAAGAAAAGTTGTGCGCGATGTGTTTGGAAACGAGACGAGCCGGAGGGAGAGTGATTTATAACGGGTTTTGTGCGGAGTTGAACGAGGACGACGGAATAAAGGTAGATGGCGACGTTTCGAGTTTTTCCTACATAGTTTCTCGAGAATACGAACCGATAGCGTTCCAAGCGGTTGATGATTACGTGGTTGCTTTAGAGAGACAAAAGAAAAACGACGGAATGTTTCGATTACAAATGTTCTCGAGCAAAGCGATTTTAGTTTCCTCGAAACTGAAATCACCGATTGAACCGATTTTGGCGTATTCCTCGAATAATAATAATAAAGGGGTAGACGATGATCAGATTAAAGTTCTCTCTTTAACTTACTCCAAGTTCAACGACGACGACGATATCGCTCCAAATGCCGTACCGAATACCTTGGGTATCTTTACCCTCGGCGTCCCGATCGGAACGACGACGAACCAAACAGACGCGATAGTTCTCCGAATGTTCAACGCGCGAACGGAAGACATCTCAGCCACGTTGGCGAGTGCGCACGTCACCATCAAATGGACCCGGATTCTCTTCGTCGTCTTGATTACCATAATCGGCTGTTCCGCGATGCTGTTATGCGCGGCGTCTGCTTTCGTCGGAACGCCAAAACCATTTTTGGAAGAAGACGTAGAAGCCAACGGCGACGTGGAAGAACAGTTACTCGATTCCATTCTAGAAGAAGAAGAAGAAGAAACAGAAGAAGAAGAAGAAGAAGAAGAAGAAAAACAAGACAAAATAGTAGACAATAACAGCGTTCTTAGCTCTAGCGACGCGCAAACACTCTCTCACGAAAATGAAGAAGAAAAACAAGAGGAAAAACAACAACAAGAAGAGGAAGAAGACGACACCGATCGTCGTCTCGCCGGTGGCGTTCAAGCGTTCTTCGAGAGCTTTCTTTTTACTTCTTCTAAAAGCTGATCGTGAGATGGTATGCGTTTTTGACGGCTACAAATAGTTTTTAGATAAAATTAGAGGAAACAAACATCCACGTCACAATATCTATTCTATCTGTCACACACATGCTTCGCGCCGCCTGCAATCGATTCATACTCGCATCGAACCCTTTAATAAGAACAATGTCCACGTCTGCCACCTCTGGCGTTTGGAAGCACCACAAAGTCGTTCCGGAGACACCCGCGGGGTTTACCATGCGAGGAACTGTCCCCACGGACGAGAACGGCGTCGATGTGATGATGGAAATTTGGGAAAAGGGAAGTTCAGAGCCTCCGCATTCGCATCCAGGTGATGACATGACCGTGGTCATAGAAGGGAAAATGTCCGTGCAATTCTTCAAAAAAGACGGGGAGAAACTCGTCGAGGACGGGAAACCGTTAATTTTGAACAAAGGCGATGCGGGGTACATCGAAGGTGGGCGCATACACGACGCGAAATATTTGGAAGATTGCAAGTTGGTCTACGTGCACGATAAACAATTCGGATTCGACGCCGCAGCCGTGAGCGCTTAATACTACTAATAACAGTACTAATACTACTTATCTATCTATTAATACTCCATCGTGGTACGGTAGCGATGGAAACATAATATTAATACTAATATGCTTTAATAATAATAATAATATCTATCTATTAACGGTACGGTACGGGTACCGATGGTAATATAATCTAATATACTGTGTTGTTGTTGCTATGTGTTGCTGTTGTTATTACTCAGTTGCTATTCCTAATATACCGGTAGTATCTATGAAACACTTAATAATTATTAATAACGATTGTAATGCTGCTGACTGAGTTCGCGAAACGCTCTGGAGGCCTCGTTACGATTTTCAACATCGTTCGTAAAATGGTACGTCTGCGCGAGTAAATATTGCGATTCTTTGACGATGTCGATGTTGCCGAGCTTTTCTCCGAATAAAGATGCACGGTTCAGGTCATCGACGATAGATTCAATCGTTTCTTCCATTTCCTCGTCCGTTTCATCTTGGATGTTGACTTCCAAAGACGCTTTGGCGTTGATCAAATGAAACCGAGCTCGTAAGCGCAGCTCGTTCGAGCTTAAAAACGCTCTCGAGTACTTCTCCAAATAGAGTTTGCCCAAGTTCGCGTGCGAGCCTTTCAACTCAATCAAACACTCCGCGACGATAAGTTTCGCGAACAACGCGTACTGGTCGACGCCTAAATCTGTCGCGCGCTTATCCACTCCTAACGCTCTCAACAATGCAAACGCGTAGTTTTGCGAATTTTTAAACGTCTCCGCGACGCCCAACTCCGATTTCAAAACGTGCATCGCGTTTCTCGGGTCCGCGCTGCTATTTCCGTTTTTCATCGACGAATCGCTTTCGAGTTGAGAGAAAGCAAAGGTCAGAATATCTGCACCTCTCAGAAAGCTTTCGAATGATTCTGCGTAGTTTCTGTTCATGGCGTAAATTTCAGCCAACGCCCGATTCGCCTCTAATACCGCACTCGAATCCGTCTTCTCGCCAATCGGATGAACCAACGCGTGCATCTGTCGCATGCACTCGTTCGCTTCGAAACACTCGTTCCGTGCGATAGCATCGTCGAATAGTATCGAAATTCTCGCCGCGTTCAACTCTCTCGAAACTTCCTCGTTATCATCCACGTGTTCACGCAAACGCGATTCCGCTTTTTCGAGTTCCATCAAGGCGCGTTCGGTGCCTCTCGTCCTTTGCGTGGATTTCGATAAAACTGCAAATGCTCGCGCGGCGTCCACGGGCGAAGCATCTTTCAAAGTACCCTCGGATAATGCTTTCAAATTGGCAACCCTCGCTAACCCGTCGTCGCCTCGCGTCGACCACGTCGTCGATTGCATCGAAAACGCCGGCGTGCGCAAACAGTTGATGGCGTTTTTCGTTTCTTTGGCGGTGTCAAAAGTGGCGTAACGTTGTAAGGTGCCTAAAGACGTGTGCGTAACTTTCCCACCAGATGTTGACGAAGACGCCATCGTGGACGAAGAAGCGGGATATATTTCGTTCATTCGAATCAAAGACGTCGCCTGTGCGACGGCGATAGCATCAAGCGATTGGTTACCGCCGCCTTGCGTTTGTTGTTGTCCGGTGGTATTCGCGCCGCCGTTCGCACCTCCGGTATTTCCGGAAGACGGGTTATTCGAAGCGCCCTTTTCTCGTAAAATTATCTCTTGTTTGCGCATATGTTCTGCGGTCGTTCTCGTAGCTGGCGCGGAAGCAACGAGCGTTGTTTTATGCGACAAAACTTCGACGTTTTGAATAGCTTTTTCAACAACTTCTGGTGCAGATATTTGAGTCGATGTAGGCGCGGAAACGAACGAGGTGGTACCTTTCGTCGTTGCAGCCGCTACGCCAGCGTTTTTGCTCGTTAATGCCGCTCTACGTTCCTCCATAACGCGGTCTCTTCCAGCATCGTTCGGAAACGCCGCCACTTGTCTAGCTAACGCCAACTCGGCGTAGCTCGCCAGCGCGGGATTTTTCAACTGTCTTCCAAGCTTTAAACACCGACGTAAAAGTGTTCGAGATCGCTTCGCTTTTTTCAAGACTGATGAAGACGAAGATAACGAAGAGGATGTCGAGGAACTATACTTTTGTTGTTGTTGTTGTTGTTGTTTGATGTTGTCTAAAGATTCTTCGAAAGGCTCGTCGTCGTCCTCATCGCTATCTTCATCCTCGTCTACGTCCACGTCGTCGTCGTCGTCGTCGAAATACTCCGACTCGGCTAAAAGCCCACTCAACGCTAACGCTTTCGCTAATGCGTCTTCATCTCCAGATTGCTGCGCGATTCGCGTCGCCTCTTCTAACGCTCTCGCGGTTTCTTTTCGATGTTGAAACTGCGCGTGCGTTGCGCCGAGCGCAATTAAAGCCTCCGCTGCTCGTCTTCCAGATTGCGACACGGGCGTTATGGAGTGCGCGCTGCGACTTCCTCCACCACCAGCGCTAATCAACTCGTGCAACAAAACAGACTCGTCCGCGGGGATATCTCCGTTTATTTCAAAGTGTCTGTGTAAATGGAACAAAGCGTTGACGACATCTTTTTGTTTTAAACTCTCCACATGTCTCGCGCGCGGATGCCTGTTGTGAATCGCCGTGTTCTCATGTTCCGCTAAAACTTTACGAAGCACCGCGCCTACGCTCTTGTTGTTCTTCGTCGGAAAACCAGAATTCCCACTATTGCTGCGACTGTTAGTATTTCTAGTGCTGTTATCTTTCTCTCTCGGGTCAAGAATACCTCCTAAACCCATAGCGATGCCAAACGGAAGCGTTTCGTCCTCCTCGTCGTTACTTTCCTCTTCATTCGCCGAACTCTTCTTAACCCCTAATCGTTCGCACTTCTCCACCAACGTGTCCACAATCGCGCGTTCGTTCGCTTTGCTCGTTCTGTGCAGCAAAAAAGTAACTTCTCCTTTCTCTCCACCGTTCATCTCTTCCGCCGCCGCGTTCACGAACGCATCGAAATCTTCCCGATACCTTCTCAACATCTCGTGACACTCGCACACGCCGTCAAACGACAAGCGCTCAAATTCAACCAACTGTCGTCGTAAAAACCTCCCGCACACACTTTCCGGATCAATCTTCCTCACCGCTAAATCTTCACCGCTCGACACCGCGAAACAATCTCTCGCCTCCCTCGCTAAACATCTCGGCAGACGTTCAAATTTTCTCACCAGTTCGTCAACCGACTCGAGTAAATACTTCTCCTTCGTTTGCAACACGTGGAAGAAATCCTCGATTTGCTGCGCTTTATCGCATCTCGTTTCATCATCATCATCATCATCATTATCGGCGTACTCTTCTTCGTATTCATCGTAACCATTATTATTATTCGCTCTCGACACTTCCATCTCTTCTTCTTCTTCTTCTTCGCTGTTCTTCTTTGTCTTCTTCTTCGTCTTGGAGGAAGAAGGAAGCACAAAAAACCGATACACTCGTCTCCAAAACTCCTCCGAATCTGGTTCGCACAACACCAATCCATTCGACGACGACGTCTTCCCTCTCTCCATCAAAACCTCTTTCGTCACGAACCGAACGATTTTTTTTCGAAACTTCAAGGTTAAACTCTCGTACGCGTTTTCCGCGTCGTAATACTTTTTCCTCTCCTCCTCTTCTTCTTCCCTCTCATCAAAATCATCGTCATCGAGTCGTTTCTTTTTCCCTACCGAAGAAATCCCTTTGTTAACCTCTGAGTTTGGTTGGCACGCGATTTCGAGCAAAGAGCACAAATGAACGACGTAAGGGGTTGGGATTGCAGAAGTCTGGTCGAACTGCACCGTCTGAACTCTCCGTTTTGACATCATATAATCTTCTTCTTCTTGTTAATGTTGTTTTTAACGTGAGCGAGAGAGAGAGAGAGAGAGAAAGAAAAAG
>Ga0255769_10004266_pt1 | contig 13975 bp, 9 predicted proteins | sample 041ome_9_FD_179637 | JGI IMG/M metagenome (GOLD analysis project Ga0255769, IMG submission 179637) | Coastal salt marsh microbial communities from the Groves Creek Marsh, Skidaway Island, Georgia - 041413US metaG (version 2) | ecosystem: Environmental > Aquatic > Marine > Intertidal zone > Salt... | reverse complement strand
TGGCGTATCAACGTATAAACAGTTTGAAAATATTCGTTTTTGATACGCATCAGGAAATTCCCTACACGTCACTTTTGTTAGATATACTACTGGCGACTAATCTGGTTGTATGCATATGTTAGATATGTGAGAAGTAAAATATGAAGTGTATCTTCTCCTAGTATGACTCACTGACGAGTTATTAACACTCATGAGATAATCGAGACTAGCCCATTGTAATCGACATCGCTTATTGACGCATTAGGTCCGATTGATCACAATTTACAGGTTTGGCCCGCAGAATACTTGTAGGGAAAGCTACACTTCATATTTTACTTCTCATACATGTAACAGCCGCATCGTATATAGTTCGATTCTCTTGACGCACGCGAGTTACCTGGCGCCGCGCTCGACAAGAACGTCAAAAAATCCGTGCGCGCGACGACGCACCGCTTCCACAACGCGCACGCTCATCGTCCGTCAACATGCGCGGCTACGTATCCATGGTCGGTGACCTCTTTCACGTCGGTCATATCAACCTCGTGCGCTCTGTTCTCGAACGCGGCTACGACGTCGTTGTGGGCGTGCACTCGGACGCGGAAGTCGAAGGTTACAAACGCACGCCGGTGATGACGCTGGACGAGCGCGTGGCGGCCGTGCAAGCGTGTAAATACGTCACCGAAGTCATTCCCGCGGCACCGACGATCATCGACGAAGATTTCATGGCGACGCACGCGATCGACATGGTGTTTCACGGCCACACGGAAGCCGAGGATCACCTCTACCTAGACATGTTCAAAGTACCGATGAGCGTGGGTAAGTTCACGCGAACCGAACGCACGCAAGGAATATCTACCACCATGCTCATCGATCGTATCGAAAGAGTCAAAGGTAGCGCGGCGAAATTTCGCGTCTCGTCGCTCTATGACGCGCTGCAAGAACTCAAAACGTCGCGAACGCTCCGCGTGCTGGAAACACACAACGGTTTGAGCGGTATCATCGCGGACACCGTGCACGTAGGCGGTAACGAGTTCGACGCGCTTTGGTCCTCGTCTCTCACCGCATCCGTGTCCAAAGGGAAACCAGACATCGAGGTCGTCGACACGTCCATGCGACTGCAGCTCGTGCGAGACACGATGGAAGTCACGCAAAAGCCGATGATCTACGACGCCGACACGGGTGGGCAACCCGAGATTTTGCGTTTTACCGTGCGCGCACTGGAAGACATCGGTGTGAGCGCGTGCATCATCGAGGACAAGTGCGGTTTGAAGCAAAACAGTTTGTTTGGGACGTCGCGCATGCAGAACTTGGAGGACATTCCGTCATTTTGTGCCAAGATCGCCGCGGCGACCGCGGCGCGACGCAACAAAAAGTTCATGGTGATCGCGCGCATCGAGGCCCTCATCAGTGGTGCGGGCGAAGCCGAGGCCATTCGTCGCGCGGAGGCGTACATCGCCGCGGGCGCCGACGCCATCATGATTCACTCGAGTCAGAAAACGTTCGACGAGATTCGCTCGTTCATGGTGACGTACAACAAACTGGACAAACGCGTTCCAGTGGTGGCGGTGCCGTCGACGTACAACTACGTGACGGAAGATGACCTTTTTGCCAGTGGCATCAGCGTGTGCATCTACGCCAACCACATGCTCCGCGCGGCGTACCCCAGAATGCAACAAGTCGCCGAGGGCATTCTGCGCGCCGGTACGGGCGCTTACATTCAAAACATGATGTCGTCCGTGAAAACCATCATCAACTTGCTTCCGAACACCGGACAAGCGCAAGACTTGCCTCTGCGTCGCGTTCCGGGCGGCGCTGTGGCGTCTTTACCGCCGACCAAAGTGGACGCCGACGCGTTGGCGCATTTGCTCAAAGACAGAGGCATCAAGCGATTCTTCGGCGTTCCAGACTCCGTCCTTAAGCCTTTTTGTACCGCCGTGGAAAACCTTTCCTCCGCGAGCGACATGACGCACGTCATCTCCTGCAACGAAGGCGCGGCGCTCACGACCGCGACTGGATGGCACCTGGCGACGAATGATGTCCCAGTGGTTTACTTGCAAAACTCTGGGTTCGGCAACATGATCAATCCTCTGATGTCGCTGTGCCACGGCGACGCCTTCGGAGTCCCGGTGGTTTTGCTCATCGGCTGGCGCGGCGAGCCCTCGGTGAGCGACGAACCGCAGCATCGCGCTCAGGGCCGACAGATGATTCCGATGCTCGAGAGTTGCGAAATCGAATCGCTTGAGTTGCCGAGCGACACGATCGGCGCCGCCAACACGATCGAGAAAGCCGCAGACATTGCGCGCGCGAAGAAATGCCCAGTCGCAGTGCTCGTTCGACGCGGAATACTCGCGGATGTCCCGGAGCAGGCGCCCATTTCGCACGAACATGAGACGCCGCAAAACGGCGCTTTGACGCGTCGCGAGGCTTTGGAGGAAATTCTCAATCTCGTCGGAAACTCGGACGATTTCATCATCAGCACCACGGGGTACACCTCGCGAGAGCTGTACGCCATTCGCGAAGAACGGCGCAAAGATTCCCAGCGACCGGCCGGAGGAGAACTCTACATGGTTGGTAGCATGGGGCACGCGTTATCGATCGCGCAAGGCGTCGCTTTGGCGCAACCGCAGCGACGCGTGTGGTGCATCGACGGCGATGGCGGCTTACTCATGCACATGGGAAGCCTGGTCTCCACCGCGGGTGTCGGCGCGAAAAATCTCGTGCACGTGGTATTGAACAACTCATGCCACGAGTCTGTCGGTGGACAACGCACCGCGGCTTCGCAGGCGCTCGATGCACCCAAAGGGCCATTTTTTCCCGCGCTCGCGCGCGCAGCGGGATACGTTCGAGTCTTCAGCGCCACGAGTGGCGATGAATTGCGAAACCTGAATGTTCTCGGAGAAGAGAACATTCCTGGCAGCGTGTTTTTGGAAATCACCACTCGCGTCGACAGCGCTTTGAACAAAAAACTGCCGCGCCCGAAAGAGACGCTGGCGCAGTTCAGGGATGCTGTGTATGGTTTTTTACAAATCAAGCCTACGCATGCTCAGTAGTCGCGGCGCCCTGGTGCAGCTCGATGCCCGCGCTGAGTTCCAACGTACGCACGACGCGCGTGTAATCTGCGTCGTATCCTTGCTCGTCCGTAGATTTCTCTAGCAGTCTTTTCACCAATGGTAATATGGAACCTTCACGACACGACTCTTCTGCTGACAACAAACCGTCCACTGCGACGCGTACGTCTTTGAGCATGAGCCCGAGTTTGAAACCGTAGTCGAATTTTCGACTCAAAACTTCCTCGGGAAGACGCACCTCTGTTTGTAACGAGCGCCCGGACGATGCGTTTATCGCGTTGAGCGCGATTTCGGGTTGCACACCCCACTTCGCGAGCGCGATGAGCGCTTCTCCACCAACGATGAGATGGGTGGCGTTCAAACAATTGTTCACGGCTTTCACCGCGTGTCCTGAGCCGATCGGCCCGCAGTGAACTATTCTTTTCTTGGCGAAACGCGAAATCACGGGGTGAGCCCTGCGGTTCGCGTCTCCTCCCACCATCGCCGTGAGCTCGCCGGTTTTTGCCCCATCCGGTCCGCCGCTCACGGGAGAGTCGACCATCGTGACGCCGACGCGCTCGAGCGCTCGCGCCGTCTCCCTTGTTGTGTTGGGATCGCCGCTGGTGCAGTCGATCCACAAACTGCCGGCTTTAAGTTCCGGCGCCATTTTCGCGACGATAGCCGCGACTTCTGCCGACGTCGGTAAGCACGTGATGATGACGTCCGCGCGCGAAACGTCCGAAAGCGTGCGAGCGCAACGTGTGCCGAACGCCGCGGCGTGTCGCTCCGCTTTAGCCGACGTCCGATTCCACACCGTCACCGGAGACGCGACGTCGCCTCTCGCCGCTGCCGCCGCTAGGTTTGCGGCGATGCCCCATCCCATGGCGCCGAGGCCTATGAAGGCGACGGTCTTTTCGTTGGACATGCGTTAATTTTGACGACGACTCGAAGTGGTGAGAATCTTCGTGCAACGGTCGCGGCGCGGCACGCTCCTTCATGGTGATATGAAATTCCCAAATCTCTTGTGGGACAACGGTGTTCATGGTGGTGAACCCACTTTTATCGATTGGCAATACGCGGGACCTGGACAGGGTACGAAGATGCCGTATTCTTACTCGTCGAAGTTGCACGATTTCCAATTTCAAACTTCTGGCGGAGTCTCTAATTCATGCGTATTATCAAGAGCGACAGAGGCTTGATGTTAATGAGATATCTGACAGTGAGCGCCGTAGAAAGATAAGCTGCGCTGCAATCACATCGTCAGTACGAGGATGGTGACGACCCACGCGAGCATCTACTTGTTTTAATAAAACCAGCTTCAGAGTGCTTCGACCGCTCGAAGTACTCGACGCCACAGCAGACGACGACGCGGGACGAGTGCGCCATGTCGAAAACCATACTAATCACTGGCGGCGCCGGTTTCATCGCGTCGCACGTGGTGCGTTGCTTTGCTTTGAAGTATCCCAAGTACAAGGTGAGAGCCAAGTGTCGTCTTCTAACTAGTTCTTCTGTACTCAAGCGTGTCGTTAGATCGTCGTCCTGGACAAGCTCGATTACTGCTCTAGCTTGAAAAACCTAGAAAGCATCTCTCATATTTTAAGCGTCGATTTTATTCAAGGCGATATTCAATCGGTGGATCTGTTGAGGCACATCTTTGAGCACGAAACCATCGAGCTCGTATTGCACTTCGCCGCTCAAAGCCACGTCGATAATTCTTTCGGGAACTCGTTTACGTTTACGAAAAACAATATTGAAGGTACGCACGTACTACTAGAAGCTGCCAAACGTGCAGGTACCGTGAAACGGTTCGTACACGTCTCCACAGACGAAGTGTACGGAGAAAGCTCGTTTGAAATAGACGAGTCCAACACAGAGCATGCTTCGCTGCTCGCGCCAACAAATCCTTATTCAGCCACTAAAGCCGGTGCAGAGATGCTCGTGATGGCTTATGGACGCTCGTACGGCTTGCCTTTCATCATAACGCGCGGCAACAACGTGTACGGCCCGAATCAGTATCCGGAGAAAGCCATTCCGAAATTTTCAATCTTAGCCTCAAGAGGGAAAAAAATTGCAATCCACGGCGACGGTCTCGCGACACGATCTTACATGCACGTAGACGATGCGGTTGCGGCGTTCGATTGCATCGTGCATGAAGGGGAAACCTCGCACGTGTACAACATTGGCGCGGCAGAGGAGCGATCCATCGTTTCAGTCGCCCGCGACGTGTGTCACCTACTTGGCCGAGATCCAGAGGAGGTCATAGAATACGTCGACGACCGAATGTTTAACGATAGGAGATACTTCATCGATTGCTCTAAGCTCTTGGCACTCAGATGGCGGCAAAAGACGTCTTGGAACGAAGGGTTGTCGGAGACCGTGCGATGGTATTCCAGCAGAGATTTGAGCTTATATTGGAGCGACTTTGAGTTGGCCTTACGCCCGCATCCAGGACCGAGTGACGCTCATACAATTTTGCGTTTGCACTCAAAAGCTTCACGACAGGACTCGCGGCCTGTTTTCCTCATCTACGGCAAAACAGGTTGGATCGGTGGCATGCTAGGCCGACTTCTTGCAGAAAGAGGACATCGTCACTTTTTCGGTGCTGCGCGCTTACAAGATAGAAGAGCCGTAGAAAACGACATCGATAGATGTCAGCCAACGCACATACTCAACGCCGCAGGTCTCACCGGTCGGCCGAACGTGGATTGGTGCGAGACGCACAAACGCGAAGTCGTGCAAACCAACGTCCTGGGAATAATGAATCTCGTCGATGTCGCCCAGGCGAAGAATATTCACGTCACCAATTTCGCCACCGGGTGCATATACTCCTACGACGACGCACATCCAATCGGTGGGCCTGGATTTACGGAAGAAGATCCGCCAAACTTTAGAGGTTCATACTATTCGCACACGAAAGCCATGGTCGAAGAATTAATAGGGCAGTACGATAACGTGCTCCAGCTGCGTTTACGAATGCCCATTGACGATGATCTGCAAAACCCACGCAATTTCATTTATAAAATTGCGAATTACGACAAGGTGGTCAACGTGCCGAACTCCATGACCGTGCTCAATGAACTCGTACCCCTCGCCATCGAAGGCGCGACGCGCAAACTTACGGGTGTTTACAATTTCACAAACCCTGGCGTCGTCTCGCACAATGAAGTCTTACAACTGTACAAGGATTATTGCGACGCAGATTTTCAATGGGAAAACTTTTCTCTGGAGGACCAGAGCAAGGTCCTGGCCGCTCCTCGCTCAAACAACGAGCTCGACACGAAAAAGTTGCAGGACGTGTTTCCGGCGTTGTTGGATATAAAGAGCTCTCTGATCAAATATGTTTTTCAAGCGAACAAAGAACGCGGTTCGCGAATTTCGATACGTCGTCAGAAGCATGTATCTGGCGAAGAATAGTGTGCCGTGCGATGCAGTAATAGCGAATAGTGGTCTTATTACGTAATAAACGACCATGACCTGCGAGTGGTTGCTGGTGGTATACTTACTATTCCGCGTCGCCACCTAAACGAGTTTTTCGAGAAATTGCAATCCAAACTCTTCGGACTCTTCCAACGCCGCGCCCTCCGCCCACTCGTTCCAGGCGAATATCGTGATTACACGGTCTTTGTTCATCGGGTGAAAGTTCGCTTTGATTTGCCGCAGCAGTGCCCCGAATCCTTCGGGTGAAACTTGGCCATTCGGCGCATCGCCCTTGCACTGCGTCTGATGCGTTCGTCCAGAGTAACATCGCGGGCGGCTGTCCCAGGACGTGATAGCGCCTTGCCAATACTGTTTGAAGGCCGGCGAACTCCACGAGATGTCGTTATCCAGATTGCGAACCACGTACTCGTAAAGGTTCGCGCGTTGCGGACCGCCGTCGGCGTGGGGGCCAAACTCGCTCGCGATCTCACTCCACTCCGGCAGCTCCCAGTTATTTTTATACGACTGATAGTTGTGACCAATAGTCACCAGCACACCGTGAGTTTCGAGAAAACGAATCAACCTGTTCAAGTAAACGACGTCTAGTTTCGCCGTAAGATAGATCAGAAATGGCTTCCTTCCGTTGACGTCTGTGAGATAGTTTTCGCTTAAGAAGTATCGCAAAAGTTGATAAGCATGCTTCTCTGGACTATCGTACAACTGCTTACCCAAGAAACCCGACTCATTGTCCCAACACAGAAGAAACTTGGTTTTGCGTTTCTTCGTCAAGTAAACGTCGACCGGTAAGTTCAAGACCATTGAGTTGTCCAACCAGTAATGGTAAAAAATGAACACTCCGACGCCCCAAGTGTGCGCGAGCTCGTCTTGCGTATCGAATACACTAGGATTTGCCAGATTGTAGTACCTTTTCGGAGTGAACGATCGGGAGCCGTTATGAGCTTTGACGACGTCCCAGTCAGTGTATAAGTCGTTCCCTGAGGTCGTTTTCGTAGCGTACGTGCGCATTTGCATGGCGTTTTCAGGCGCAAAGTGGTACTGAGGGAAGTAAAATGCCATGATGAGTGAACCATCAGCTCCACGCTTCACGTCTTCGTACAGGTATCCTTCGATTGTAGTTGACTGGATGTCTCTGTCTCTTCGTAAACGTGATTGCCGTGCCATGATTTCCTGTTGACTTTCGACAAACGATCTCCCGCTTCTATCATGGCTCAGACGCGTAACGGCGGAAACGAGAAGTATCGAGCAGCAGATCAGAACTGAAGTTAAGCATCGCGCGAGGCGCGAACATTTCTTCGCGAGCGCCATCATTTTACTCTACGAGTCAAATCGACTCGAACAAACGTTACCTCAGTTCATACTCCTGGGTGGTGTCGGCTCAAAGTCATACACTTCGGGTAGACGTCAGCTTTGTTCTAAACGCCAAGTCGTGCTATACAGAATTGTGCGCGCCGGGGTATATTGACGTTTTAAGGCGAGCCAGCGAACGGTCTTTCTCGTCGATGAAATAATTTCATTGAAATTTTTTGAAGAAAGCTCCTAGAAATGCTGCGGAGAGCGCCGTAGAGAGCGCTGCGAAAGGCAGCGTTTTCCCACCGCATCTGCACCTTTTATTGTCAAGGTGTACTCTGAGCTCTGCCGTGACCGTCTCATCGGCGCGCGCGACGAAAAACGACCACGATGGCGGTTGGCCGGGCACAGACTAGACTTGTTTCAGTCGCGCTACTACTTTCGATGACCGCTTTGGCGTGCGTTCAGGTCACGAAGTCGCCGCAGTTTAGAAGAAACGTTTCTACCTCGGCGCGAATGATCCGTATCGATGATTTAGAGAAATACCACGTGCCTTCGGGAGAAGGTTCGAAAGGTGCCGAATTTTTACGCCTTTGGACCGGCTACGATCCATCACTCAAGGTGGACGTTGGGTATTTGAGGGATACGCACGATATCGTGAAACGCGCAGACCAAAAGAATTGCACGCCGGCTTTGGAAGTACTCGCATGGTTGATGGACGAAATGCAAAGCAAGAAACTATTATTGGTTTTGGCGTATGGTGAGCTTATTCACTTTCACCGCGAGCGCGATTTTGTGGAAAGTACCACTGGGCGCTATTTAGACGACGATATAGACCTGTGGGCATATCCAGACGCAGTTATGGATGTCATACGTCGCGAGTCGGACATGTTCAAATCATTCGGATGGACCGCGCGCGTCTTCGTTCATGGCGAGTACATCGTATTTCTTCAATTAACAGCTGTTTGCGGGCACACACCGAAGGGTGAGATCGCGAAAGCAGAATCACAAGAACCAGGAATCGAGTTTTATCCACTCTCGAGGTTTTACTTCAACGGTACTAGTTTTCTCAAAGATTTATGGCAGGACGCGCGCTTCCCAGAGACGATGATCTCTCCACCTGTACTTTCATCGTTGGTTTCGAGCGCGTTCTCTGGAATGTTGCGCGTCCAATTACCCAACAAAGCGTTCGAAGTCATGACGTGCATATATGGAGATTGGACAGGCTTCTCGTCGAAACATGCAGCTGGAGGCGAAAGATGTGGCGTGTAAAACGTCTCATCAACCCACAGTGGTGAAAGAGCCGAAGTTCTCGACGACTGTGAACGAAGAACTGTGAATCGTAGGTAAGCTTTGTAGTACATAGCACAAATGGTACTATGGCTCCAGGACCATAATAAACTACCTTCAAACGCCTTCAAGTGTACACTCTGTCATTTCGGGAGGCTCTCGACAACTGTTGTACAGGACAAGTAAGATGATGGTAAAGCTTCACGCAGATACTTAAGAATCTGATTCTTAACGGTTAATGCGTTTAAAGCGGTTAATATATTATCAAGCTTCACGCTACCCGACCTAGCAACGTGTTCGCCTTCATCCACCACAAAACGTAGAACTACGAGTGTCGTTCAGGAAGCGCGCCGAGCCTGTCTTCTTGCAGCGGCCGCGCGATGCAGCCGTCAAGCCACGCAAGCATCACATGAATGATGAAGAACGCTCACTACCGCATTCGCGTGGTGTCGTGTGCTCTTCTCGTGCTAGTTCTTCGCGTCAACAGGAGCGGAAGTCGGCTGAATTGCTTCGAGCGTCGAGCAACTCACGACGCGGCGATCGATGAAAGAAACCAACATCGAATGATAGAGTGCGATGCCAAGCCATCACTCATCGTTTTCGCGCTTTATGGCGTCCTCGAAAGAGCGCGAAATTGTCACATCTCGGTCAACGAAAGGAACGTCTTCCGAGCCGCGACTTTCAACTATACCATCCCGCACGTGCGCATCGGCTTCGGAATGGACATGAACGGCCAACGCATCGATGAAGTGCGCATCCCCAGAACGGAAACGAACGAACACATCGCCGCGTTAAACCTCAGCCATCTCTCGTTTGCAAAAGTTGCCAAAATCGACGCCGCCGTCGACGGCGTTTACTGCAAAGCTCAAGACGTGTGCCTCCGCGAGCTCTGCAAACGTCCTTTCTGGCGATACGATTACGGTAAACTCAAAATTCGTCATGCGATGCGGGCTATGTATTGCGAATATGGTTTGGCGAACATGCTTCGGGAACACTTCGATACCGACGCTCACGCTCGCATCGTCGTCGTCGCGCTCTCCGCAGATGTCATGTTGAACAAGCCTCTTCGAGAAGCCGATATAATCGATGCTGCGTGTTCTCCTGGAAAAATATTTCTGACGCAGAATAATGATGGGTTGGATGGGTACACGGATGGCTTCTATGTCGGGCACATAGACGCGATGAAATCTGTTCTTTCAACATTTCAGCATTTGCCTTCACATTTCTACTCCGAGTTACGCGAACAACCGTATGAATTCCTACTCAAGGCGACGTGCGAGCGATTGAACATCACACGAATCGTGTTACGAGGTTTTGGAAACTTTTTGAAGGATTTCGTGAAAATTCGCGCTAGGGGCCAAATATTTGGTGAACTTCCATGCGGTTTGAAAAATCACATTGATTTTGAACGCTGTCCGCAACTGAAAGAGTCAGAGTGTTCTTCAGCCTATGTTTGACACAAGATACAAACACATCTTCTCGGTTGAAAATTGCTGGGCAGGACACCGTATGGTGTTTGATCGCCGATCTCGGTGAAATCTTTCGCCGTACAACGACACTCGCCAAAAATAGTGATTGCGTCGACAACGCTCTGCTCCACGGTTATTACCCTGAAGGTTTCGACGATGTCCACGCGTACAAAATGCACCCAACAAGTGCTAAAGATGTTCCGGGTACTGATACGCCCGCAGATGCTTTCCTGTCGAAAATATAGTATCCTACGCTATAAATCATCACCGTCTTCGTCTGTCCGAGTACTTGGTACGATGTCGGCGATACTTTCCCGAGCAAGTAAAACGTGACGTAGTTCACGACCACAGCTAACGCACACGTAGATCCAACGAGGACGATAGATCTTGTCGTCCACTCATAGTGTTTGTACAAGATACGATGCGACAAATGATAATCTAGAAACGGACCCAGCGTTGCGAGCAGCAAACCATCGATACCCGCGACGTTGTGCAACAGTTGGCTTGAGGAGAGCCCCTGTGACTTTTGCAGCCTAGAGGTCGTGACGACGACTAACCCGGTGGCGATCGTCGCTCCCAAGCCAACGCAAATACCGATGGGATTTGTGTTGAAATTCGCTCCCGTGCACAAAGCCACTCCACAGGTGACGAGCGCGAGAGACGCCACCTTTGCGGCTTTCGGGAAAGCCTGGCCCGCGAACCGCTCGATGATCACGGTCACGGGGATAGTAAATAGTTTGCACGTCTGATAGAAGTTAATCGTGTTATATGTGAGGCTTAGGTTTTGTAGTGCCATCGCTACGGCGTCGAAGACACAAAACCACACGACGTATTTCCGCGCTAATCTCTTGCTCTGAAACACGTTGAGTTGAATCGCGGCGCTCAAAACACCATGTGTGATAAGGAGGTGCCAACCAGTCAGTGTAGCCGGAAAAGTAAAGTCACCGTGCGAAAAAAGGAGTTTGTTGAGCAGGACGATGCCCGTAGAAGAGGCGACAGAGGTGAGCACAGCAAACAGCACGTACATCGTAATCGTTTGACGCGCTGGACAACTTCGTTTGGGAGACGCAGCACAGTCTTATGAAATCATAAGGCTGCGTACGACGGCCGCATCATAATGCTTTCTGTTGGAACTCACGAGGCAGCGCGGTCGCAGAAGTGCCGCGTTCTCGTTCAAGCAGCAAAGACTGTCGCCAAGCGAATCATTCGCTAAATATTCGTAGTAAAATAGACGGATATCGAAACGTCTAACTCCGCAGAGTTCGCCGAGCCTCCCGCTAAACGCACAAGCCATCTAATGAAAGGAGCCTGAGCGACGAAGTGCGCTCGCGTCGTTCACGCGCTGTGTTCATAAAGGATTTGGACGCGCAGTCGACGAACGTGCACCCGTGCGGACGTCAACGCAACAGAGTAGACAGCTTCGTGAAAACGAAGCTGTCCACGGTTCGACGAATTACTGAACGATCATTAACCATCGCGAAGAATATCTAGCGTTACGCGTATCATGCATCGGTATAAAGGAACTACCGCGTGCATCGTTTCTATGCTTGTATTCTTTTCAAGCCGTAGGGTACTTTCGACAAGTATGCTGACTCCCAAGCCGTCACTTTGCTCGTCCTTACCAGATTTTCACGCCGTTGATTCTTGTCCTGTTCGCTCACCACTACTGGTAGCGGACCATCTCATAGAATTGGTCAGAGACAAGACTATTTTCGAAGTCGGCACTCGCAACGGCGACATTCTTTCTTGTGTTTCGCGTTTCGCGAAAGTCGCGTACAGCGCAGAGATACAACCAGAGTATTGCGAAAAGCTCAGACAACGAAATTTGACTGTGCTGTGCGGCGATTTCACGACACTCAACTTCTCGAGCCTATCAAATGTCCCCGACGTTTTCTTCTGGTGGCCGATGACTGCTGACGATCAAAACGAGGCTTGGCTTTCGCACGTGCGCCATCAACTTTCTAGCGTGGCTCCGAGCGCGCACGAGCGCGTCGTAGTGATCGGATTCGATCATCAGTGGCCGCGGGATATGAAGAATAAAAGAGTAATGCTGCACAAATATAAAGATGCGGAGGAGCACGTCATTCATTTTGCGGAAGGCGATGGACCGCGAATGTCTGGAAAGTTTTCGTTGGTGCATTTTCCAATACAGAATACGGATACTAGTTGAAATAGCAGACGGTCACAAACCTGACTGATCGCACGTGGTACCTTGAGACCAATCACGTGTCATTTTGTCTATAGAGCACTCATCTCTAGTCTAACTTCGCCTAATCCTTCTAACGAGCCGACTTCAGCCGCAGTACTCGGCGTGCGCCAAACGTCTCTGTACTAAACATGAGCAAAGTTCAAAGATCATTCACCACTCGTAAGCCCATGCGGTTTGCGATCGCGTGCGTCTTTCTTGGATTGTGTTTGCGCGCGCCGTTTGGCCGAGGTGCGCCGTGGTTGTCGCAGCGAAACTTTTTTGGGGAGTTTTCGTACCTTACAAAACTGTCCCAAGTCTGTGGAGACTTGTGCCGCGTGCACGCGGGTGACTTTAGTGACGGCGTTTTTTTTAGGCAACGTTCCGTGGACGTCGACTGCCACGCCATCTTTAGCGATTCTGTGTTCATCGCGCGAGGACACGGCCGCGCGGAGCCACCGAGGGACATACCCGTTTCATTGCTTGACGACTTTACGCTTGACGGTGTGATCCCTGTCACCAGACGTTACTTTAATCAAAAGTATCTGGCGTCGAATGCCGAAACATCGACATGGACACGCGAGCTCGTTTCGTCTTGGACGAAACTCGCCAGCAAAGGTAGACTCAAAGGTAACTACGGTACCGCGGAGACCAACCACCTCAGGAACGCGCTCAAGCACGCGCCCGGCGTCAGAGATGGTCGAGTGCTCGTCATAGGGAGCGAAAATCCATGGGTTGAGGCATGCGTCCTAGAGGCAGGGGCATCGAGCGTCGTGACGCTCGAATACGGGAAGATAACTTCTCTGCATCCAAGCGTGGCAACATTGACGCCTTCTGAATTTAAAAATGATTACCTTCGCGGAAAACTCGGACTTTTCGACGCAATCGTGACCTTTTCGAGCGTCGAGCACTCTGGTTTGGGTCGATACGGTGATGCATTGAATCCATGGGGCGACGTACTCGAAATCGCGCGCGCGCATTGCGTTTGTAAGCGTGGAGGATCACTCGTCGTGGCTGTGATGTATGGTTCAGATGAATTACAATATAACGCGCACCGCGTGTACGGAGAATTACGTTGGCCATATCTAGCTTCAAACTGGGTCCAGGTCCATCGCGAGAGCAAAGGAGAGCAGCGAGTCCACGTGTTTGTGAAATGACGCGTTTCGACGCGCGCGCTCAGTCGGATTCTGAACCTGACGCGAACGCCGCCGATTCGGGGTCGTCCGCCCATTTCTTCAAGTTGAGCCATTGCGGGTTTGCCAACGTCCACGTGATCGTAT
>Ga0255769_10004258_pt1 | contig 13990 bp, 10 predicted proteins | sample 041ome_9_FD_179637 | JGI IMG/M metagenome (GOLD analysis project Ga0255769, IMG submission 179637) | Coastal salt marsh microbial communities from the Groves Creek Marsh, Skidaway Island, Georgia - 041413US metaG (version 2) | ecosystem: Environmental > Aquatic > Marine > Intertidal zone > Salt... | reverse complement strand
GTCCCAGTAACGATCACTTGGATATAGAGAATTCTTTGAAGAAATATTATCAAAATATAAACAAATATTATTGCTATCTGCAATAACTTGACCATTAGCTACTAAAGTAGGTATTTGACGAAGTGGATTGAAATCATCTAAAAAATCAGATTTGTAAACGTTGATTATTTTTTCTTCATGAGGGACTTGAAGTATATTAGCTGCAATTTTACATTTTCTCCCAAATGGTGATGTTGGACCATTGTAAAGAGTTAAATTTGAGGTCATTACCCTATTATTATTGCAACAGTACCAGGGCTTACCCCTTCTTGATCATTATGAATATTGACCTCAATAACTGTTCCGCTCACAGGAGCATTATGGTTAACTTCAGACTTCATAACTTCCATTATAAAGAGAACGTCACCTTCATTAACTTGATCTCCAACTTTTACTAATACTTTCCAAATATTACCCGGAACAGATGTTAAAACTTCAGTACTCATAATTAAATTTAAGATACACTCCTACTAGAACAAATTTCGGTTTGATGAGATCGCATTTCTTGAGATTTTTCAACTGATATCTCTTTAAATTTTAAAAGGTCGTTTGGTTTTGCCTGCCCAAGTTTCCAGAATGAGGCGGATGGAACGGTATAAGGTACTATAAAACCTCCCATGCTTGGACCGTCATTAACTAAAATAATTGGCGTTTGTCCTGCTAAGTTTATTCCACCAATTGGATAGCCTTGATCAATTATGTTTGAAGGCGCAAAACCATGTTCTGGTGCCTTATTAGTTGCTTTTTCTGTAAAGCTCAAATTAGGACCATCTAATCTAAATCCAGTCCTATCACTACGAGCTTGGAGTTTCCATTTTGCATTAAGAAAAGTAGAATAGCCTTCCTCATTTAGCCAATCATCATTTGGCCCTCTTACTACCTCTATCTCCCAATTATTGTTTTGTGAAATTTTAGGCCTCGCGGACTCTAATATTTTCTTTCCAATGACAGCATTAGATTCCCCAAGGGAAATTTTTTGCCCATCTTGTAGCGCATGACCTTCTATCCCTCCAACACCAGCTTTATGAAATGTTGATTTTGAGCCAAGCCATAGGTCAGATTTGATACCACCAGAAAAAGCTATATAAGTTCTTGCCCCACTTAAACAAAAACTCAATTCTAGAGTCTGGTCTTTTTTGACAAGAATACTTTCCCACATAGGAACTGATTGACCATCAATTTTTGGTTGCATATCTGCACCACAAATTGAAATGATATGATCAGATTCAAATTTTAGAGTAGGGCCCATAAATTGACATTCTAAAGCACCTTCATTTGGATCATTGCCAATTACTATATTTGCTAAACGAAAAGACCAGCTATCCATGGGGCCTGATGGGGGAAACCCTTGATTAAGAAATCCAACTCTACCAGGATAATCTTGAAGAGAAGTTTCTAGGCCTTTTTTTATAACTTCAAACATACTTAAAAATTTTTATTATAATCAATCTCACTTAACCAATTTTTATATTTTTGTATTGAAAACTTTTGACTATCCATTACTTCGTATTTATATGTTCCTTCTTCGACCTTTCTTTCAATTTCTTCAAATTCTTCATAAGAACAAGGATTAAACTTAATTCTATCACCCGGTTTAAATAGGCAAATACTATCTTTAAAAACAGAAAATCTTTTTTCCGGATCCCAAATTGGAACAGGGGTTCTTCCAAAAATTTGATATCCCCCAGGTAATCTATCTGGATAAATAGCTGTAGAGGAGCCCCCCATGCCGACTGTCCCTCTGGGGGTCCACGTTCTAGGAGGGTTATATTTCGGTGCTGATAGCTTACACCTAGGGTCTAAAGGCATTGTAAAAGGTAATCCTGGCCAAAATCCAAGAGAAGCTACCCAATACTCTGTCCCCGAGTGAACACGGACAAAATGATTTACATCATCTAGATCATTAAGTTCAACTATATATTCCGGGTCAGGCTGCTTGGGAGAGATTTTAGAAATATAGTCATTTACAGCCTCCTTGGTCCATTTATCTAAATAAACAGTCGGGAATTGAAATAACCTACTTTGCACTACAACATCATCTGAATTTTTTAAATCTCCAACTAAAGATTTAAGTTCTCTTATTAAATCATGATATTTAATTTCATCTGAATTATAATGAACTAGCATAGATGCAAAACAGGGCAGAGTTTCATAAACACCTTTGATTTTTGAATTCTCTATAGCTTTTGCTAAACCTTGAGCCTTGAAATTTAACTCTAAATTCATGACATTTCCAAATTCAACTAAAATATACTTGTCACCTCCAGGTAGGTACTTTGGATCATCATAGGCTCCTTGAAATAATTTAGATTTCTTTGCTGAATCTATATTATCCCTCAATATTCTAGGTGTTGAACCATCAGAATTTATATGTTGTTTAATTGACGGCCTGCTCTTTTGGAGAAATTGACTCTTTTTATTATGAGGGTAAAGGTCTTTGAAACCTTCGTAATCATCTATAGTTTTTTGTTTAAAAAAATAATTTTCATTTAAACTATCTTGAGTTAAATCTTTTTTTAAAGATATTTTTTTATCAACATTAATGTTGGTCTCATTTTTTGATTTTTTAAAGAAACTCTTTCTTCTAAAAATTTTGTCAAAATTTTCTATATCATTATTTGTGTATTTTTGTGACATTAAATTTAAAAGTAGCTAATTTTGATATCTGGCTTTTTAGATTTATCAGAGAAGTCAACGATTTTTACATTATTTCTATTAGGAGGTTTTGCAACAAAATCTTTAGATATATGTTTATTATTACCTTCTTCTTTTTTTGTAGCCGAGGATATATTTATTTGAGAATTTTTAGTATGACCAAACATGCCCTCTAAAATAGTATTAGGCTCAATATTTTCTTTTTCAAAAGTTTCAAATATTTTTCCGTCCCTAAAAACTACTACTCTATGACATAATCCTATAAACTCCTCTAGTTCACTGGATAGAAAAACTACCGTTCCACCATCGTTGACAAAATTTCTCAAATGTTTGTACAAATCTCTCTTTGCGCCAACATCAATTCCTCTCGCGGGATCGTTTAAAATTAAAATTTTTGGTGTTGTGGTAAAAGCTCTGGCGATCATAACTTTTTGTTGATTGCCCCCACTAAGAGATGTTATCAAATTTGATTTTGGCCCAGTTTTAATACTAAGTCTTTCAACCTCCCAGTCAAAAATTCCATTTAATTCACCCCATTTAATAAAACCTAAAAATCCTCCTGATGTTTTTGCTTGTTTTCCCTTATATAGGGGTATGACCATATTTTCATAAATACTCATATTGGGGAATATGCCCTCTTTTTTTCTATCTCCTGATACATATGCAATACCATTTTTTTTTGCATCAATGAGACTATCAATTTTCTTATATTCTTTTTTTGTAAGTTCTTGTTCCTCAGTAGACTGCTTAACTATCACTTCGCCTATGATAGGCTTTTCAATTCCGGCTAGAGCCTTAACAAAATTATCTTGGCCCTGTCCATCCAAACCAGTAATACCAAGTATTTCTCCTTTAGGTAAGTTTAAATTAATTACGCCCTCACCATCCCAAACTTTTAGATTATTTGCTGATAAAACTATTTCATCAGTTTTAGACAGAGGGGGAGTTGATTTAATTTCAGATGCAGTTGAAATCTTTTTATCACCTGTCATTAAACTTAATAAATTTTTTTCTGTAACTTCATTTCCAGATAGTACACCCACATCAATCCCGTCTCTCATAACAGTAGCTCTGTCGCTGATTCTTACTAATTCAGCTATTCTATGTGTAACAATAAATATTGCGGCACCTTTGGATTTCAATTCTCGCATCTTTGAAAAAAGCCTTTCAGTAGAGTCAAAATCAAGAGCGGCAGAAGACTCATCTAAGATAAGAACTTTTGGATTTCTCAAAAAGGCTCTTCCAATAGTTATCCATGCCTTTAAACCTAATGACAATTGACTTGCTATTGTATAAGGGTCAATAAATTCACCTGCTAGTTCCATCATGATATTTGCAGCTTTTTCTACTTTTTCACGATTTGTAATTTTTTTTCCAAAAAATCCATCATAACCAATAAATAAATTTTCATATACCGTTGCTTCTTCGGCAATCATGACTTCTTGAAATACTGTAGCTATACCAACTTTTTGTGCCTCAATAGGAGAAGCGGGTGACTGACCTAAGATAGAAAATTTTCCTTTATCGAGAGGCAAAACACCGGAAATAACTTTTGCTAAAGTGCTCTTTCCACAACCATTCCCGCCAACTATTGCGTGGATTTCGCCAAAATTGGCTTTTAGATTAACCCCGTTTAGAGCTTTGGTGACACCAAAAGATTTAAAAGCATTTTGCACATAAATATCGCCACCTACTTTATCTTTTGACAATGCCTCAGAAGAGGCACTGTCAGAATTTTTATCATCATTCATTTAAATGAAATTATAAGAGCGCAGCTCCACGATCGAAGAAGTTATTGAGATATTCGTCGCTAGCCCAGTTTTCAATACCGATATTTCTAAACTCACTTGAGTTTCTATCGCAATCTTCTGGAACAAAAGACTGAATTGTTTCAACATCTTCTTCATATGGAGGCACGAGCACAGATTCAATTTTAAGACCTTGACCTTCCATAGTTCTTAAAAGGACGTTCATCGCAAATTCAGCGTCGTCTCCTGGAGGCCATGCATAAATAGCTCTATCAATAAAGTCAGGATTATTTCTCCAATAACAGAAAGAACCGATTTCTCCACCTAAGGCCATCGGCACCATTTCTCTTCCTGATGACTCAAGCGCGTTTAATGCACCTGACTCACCGGACGATTGAACAGCAAATCCATCTACTTCAATAGTATTAGCTGATAGCCATTTTTGTAACTCGGCTTGTGCTACTTGAGGTGTCCACATACCAGCAATTTCAGCAACAATATTAATATCAGGATATTGTGCAAAACCATCTAGCATTCCTTGATGCTGAGAGTCAGAAGCAGATGCGCCAGGGATACCTTCGATAATTACCACATTTCCTTCTCCGCCAATAGACTCAGCAAGCCATTGAGCAATGTAATATCCAGCTAATGCATAGTTAACTGATGTGCTTATAGCATAGTCAGAGGTAAGGTAACCAGTCATGGAAGCGGTAGGAACTCCTTGACTATAGGCATAGTCAATAGTTGGATTTAGAGCAACTGGGTTAGAACAACAGACTATTAATGCATCTACACCTTGGTCGGTTAACTGTCTCATTTGCTGTATTTGAACCGCATCTTTAAGATTTGATTGAGTTACGACAATATCCTCTAAATAACCTGCCTCTTTCATCTTTGGCAAATAGTCGCCGTACAATCTTTCCATCACACCTTTTCTCCATAAGTTACCAGCATAAGAACTTGCATAACCAATAGTCCAAGGTTTTGGTCTTTCACTCTTCCAATTTCTATAAACACTCTCACCAAGAGGTTGGTTTGGGTCCATAAAATTTGGGTCGTATACGTAATCTCTGATATCAGCAGGGATTTCATCTAGTATGTCTGCAGCATTAAGATTGCTAGACATTGCGATAAAACTGACTGCCAAGATCGCTATGATTTTTTTAAGCCAAATCATCTTAAATCCTCCTTATTATAATAAGTTGTTTGATACTATCTCAATTATAAAAAAAATTCTTTATAAATTGTTTTATATTTCAAAAAAATTTACTTTGTAATTTACATTTATATAATATGAAACTTCGGGAGGAATAAATTGGTTGATTTAAATTGTGATATGGGTGAAGGATTTGGAATATATTCCTTTGCTAATGATGAAGAGATTATGCCTTTCATTGACGTTGCTAACGTGGCTTGTGGATTTCATGCCTCAGACCCTAACACAATGAGAAAAACTGTTCAGCTTGCAAAAAAATATAATGTTAAGGTTGGCGCTCATCCAGCATTTCCAGATTTAGTTGGTTTTGGCAGACGTCCTATGAAAATGAGCAGGGAAGAAATAAAAAATTTAGTAATGTACCAAACAGGAGCGTTAAAATCTTTTTTGGATGAAATAAACATGCCTTTAAATCACATTAAACCGCATGGCTCCTTATACGGAGTATCTGCAAAAGAGGAGGATGTGGCGCAGGGCATAGCAGATGCAGCCAAAGTATTTAATGTTGGTGTTTTTGGAATGGTAAATACTTTTCATGAAAAGGTCTATAAAGAGAGAGGCGTTAAATTTTTTGCTGAGTTTTATTCAGACCTTGAGTATGACGAGACAGGATATCTTGTCATTGCAAAAGGAAGAAATAAACACTACCCGACAGATAGAGCGGTTCAACGATGCTTGAAAGCAATAGCAGAAAATAAAGTTACCACAATTAGTGGTAAGGATGTCGATGTAGGATGTGAAACAATTTGTGTTCATTCTGATACTCCCAATGCCATTGAAATTTTAAAGAGTTTAAGAGATGCGATGAACAACTCTACAGATAAATCCTCTCAAGTTATGACAAACAATAAAATGCCATATGTTGTTGATTAATTATTCATGAAAAGAATTCTAATTGCCAACCGAGGTGAAATTGCTTGTAGAATAATCAAAAGTTGCAAAAATTTAGGTTACCAGTCAATAGCTGTATATTCAGATGCAGATAAAAATGCCAAACATGTTCGAATGGCAGATGAAAAATATCATATTGGTCCAAGTAAGTCTCAAGAGAGCTATTTATCTTATAAAAAAATTATCGACGTAGCTTTAAAAAATAATGTTGATGCAATTCATCCAGGGTTTGGTTTTTTATCTGAGAATGAAACCTTTGCATCGGAGGTAATAAAGAACAAAATTTTTTGGGTTGGACCAAAACCTGAGACTATTAAATCTATGGGAAATAAAGATTTCGCAAGAGACTTGGCCGAAAAATCAAACGTCCCAATTTGTCCTGGTATTGATAATATTTTTTCATTGAGCAAAGAAGATTTACAAAGGAGATGTGAAAGTATCGGCTATCCGATTTTAGTCAAAGCAAGCGCTGGAGGAGGCGGTATAGGAATGAATGTCGTTAACAATTTTCTTGAATTAGAAAGTGCTATTGAGAAAACTTCATCTTTGGCTCAGAAGGCATTTGGCGACGGAAACATCTTTTTAGAAAAATTCATAACGAATGCCAGACATATAGAAATTCAAATTTTTGGCTTCGGCAAGAATGGCGCTGTCCATCTCTACGAAAGAGATTGTTCAATGCAGCGAAGATATCAAAAAATAATCGAAGAGTCTCCCGCACCTAACATTGAGAGATCTATAATCGACGAGATGGCAGAAGCTGCTATTAAGCTTGCTTCTTATGTTAATTATGATGGAGCAGGTACTGTTGAGTTTATTTACGATATAAATGAAAAAAAATTTTATTTCTTAGAAATGAATACCCGAATCCAGGTCGAGCACCCGGTTACAGAACTTGTGACAAATAATGACCTGATTTCGTTGCAGATTATATATGCTTTAAATCCAGAGAAAAAAACCCTGTCTCAGAGTAAGATTTTATCTTCAGGCCATGCTCTAGAATGTCGTGTTTATGCCGAAGATCCTTCTCAGAATTTTTTGCCTTCTCCGGGCAAAATCACTGCCCTTGATATTCCGTCAATACCTGAAGGTATAAGATTAGATTGGGGATTTGAGCAAGGAGATGAAATTTCATTTTATTATGATCCAATGATTGGCAAAGTCATTGCGCATGACTTAACCCGAGAAGATGCCATCACAAAGCTAATTGATTTTCTTCAATCAATTACAATTGAAGGCATAAAAACGAATATCCCTTTCTTAATTTCTCTTTTAAAAAATAAAAGTTTTATTAAAGGTAGACATAATACTAAATATATTGAAAATAATATTAACAGTTTTACTTTTGACTCAAACAGCCCTAAGAAAAATTACCTTAACAATTCAATTAAAATAAATAGAAAACAAATTAAAATTGTTGAAACAGATAAAACAAACTCTTTATCAAATAAAAGCAAAATACTAAATGGAGAAAAAATTAAAATAGTTCATTTTAATTAAATCATACATGAATACTATCACAGCAATTAAACCTTCAATGATTTCGGGTTCAGACCCTCAGTCTTCTAAATATTTAATTGTACCAATTTTTATTTTTTTCGCTTTGGCAATATTTGCAATAATTCGAGGTCCCCAAATAATTTCAAGCACTGGTATTGGAACGGCTATCATGGTTTCCACCCCTCTTATTTTAGCTACGTATGCTCTTACGGTATTAGCTTTAGCAGGGAGAGTGACAGTGGATCTTTCTATGGGGCCTTTAATTGGATTTATTAACGTTACGACAATTCAATTGTATGGCGCTGGTTATATTCAATCCCCAGTCTCATATTTTATTTGTGCTATTGCTATAGGGGTAATTTATCAATTCCTTTATGCTTTAATTGTAATTTTTGTTCGTGTTCAACCCATAATAGTCGCTTTAAGTATGTTCTTAGCATTCTCAGGTCTTAATTTAGTTATTTTACCAAGGCCCGGGGGCTTGGCTCCTGAGTGGATGTCTTCTTGGAGTGCGGGTACACAAATAATTCAACCAGTATCGATCATGTTAATTTTTGCTACATTAATTTGGTACGCTTTAACCCATACTGCTTTTTGGCAACATCTTAAATTAATGGGGTCAGATGAAAAATCAGCCTATACCAGTGGAGTCAGAATTTATTGGGTTAGAATAGGGGCACATGTAATCGGGGGTGTTTTTGCCGCTTTAGCTGCAATTGCGTTTACTGGTTTGATTGGTTCTGGCGATCCATCTCAAGGAACTACTTATACTCTAATGGCTGTTACTGCTTTAGTGCTAGGAGGGTCGAGTCTAGTTGGAGGAAGGGGAGGCGCTTTTGGTGCAATACTCGGCTCGCTCAATATTTATTTAATTAATTTTATTTTATCGACATTTCGATTTGAAAGATTTCAAAGCTTTGTAACAGATTTATCTTATGGTGCAGTTTTGGTTGCTTCTTTACTAATATTAATTGCCCTACCTTATTTACAAAAAGCTTTTAAGAACATGTCAGTTTTTGTATTTTTTATTATTGGCACAATATGTACCGCTGCTGTTCAAATTCACATGAAATTTGACCAAGTGACCAGAGGCACCATAGGTGGATTTGGTGGAAAGTCAAAAGATGCACAAATGTTTGAAAAAGCATTAGAGTCAGGTAGTGATTGTTTAATTACTGGTAAAGCTTGTTCCGAAGGGGGCGACTCAACGGTTTGGCTTTTTATTGCTATTGGTATAGCAGCTTTAATATATTTAGTTTATTTGTTAGTAAAACATCGTGATGGCTCAACAGTTTCTTTTGCAATAGCTTCGGTAGTAATATTTTTTGGATGTGTTTTTAGTGGAAGTCGAGCTGTCAATTTTGTTAACAGTGATCTCGGCTCAAATCTTCAATATATATTAAATTATGCACCTCAGTATTTTGCATCAGAATATTTATCCGTGGGCTCAGCATTGCCAAGCTTATCCTCCACTAGTCTGTTAGTCGGTTTAGCTTACTCGATTGCAATTTTAGCTGGAATTGTTTTCTTTACTTCAGCTTTGGTTATTATAGCAATGCCAAAGTTTAGAAAAGAAGTAAAAATTCAATCATTAATTCTTTTTGCTATCACCTCCTCGTTTGTTATTTTTGCAGCTGCCGCTTATTATGGAGTTGATACTTCAAGTAGTAGTTTTTTTGGAATTGAAGGCTACGCAGTTATTCTGATTTGTTTCTTGCTTTTCTTGCTAACTACGCCAACTATATTTTCAAATGTAAACTTGAATAATATATTTATTATATTCTTGGGCATCCTCTCCTTATTGGCAGTTTATTTTTTAGCCTCTCCTTCTGGGACATTGATATCAGATGATGGAACAAAATTTTTTGACCCTATTATTACCGAATTAAATGTTGGAGATATATCCGGAGTGAATTACCCTTCATTTATTAGAGGAGATCTAGACCTTAGCAAAATATCAATCCTTAAAGAAACGGCTCTTATTATATTTTTTGTATTTATTTTTCAATTTTTCACATACCTTACTTTAAGGGGAAATATTTCTTACAAATCTTTAAAAACTTATATCCCAATTCTAAGTATGGCAGCATTAGTTTGGTCATCCTTGTTTTATGGAATTGGCTATCCATTTTGGAAAATGTTTTTAATGACTTCCGTTGGAGTAGTTACCGCTCCATTAGTTTGGCAAGCATTTAATGTATATCGAGTTAAACTTAAATCCCAAGAAGGACTTGAAAAATGGGGAGGCCTATCTGATGATAGAGTTAACTAATTAAATGGAAAAAAGAACTTTCAATTTCTCTAAAGGTTTAGGAATATTCGTTGCAGTTGCGGCTGGAATTGGTACAGCAATCCTCGGATATGTTGATAGAACTGATTGGATTCAAGTCGCTTTTTACTCCATAGCTGTTACAGCTCTTGTCCTTTGGGGGTGGCATCATTTTTCTATTAAGTGGTCTTATTCATTATTTTCAAAGGAAAAGGGCATTGAAGAAGCTCCAATAGAAATTACCGATGAAAATAAAAAAAGAAGTTTGTTTTGGGAGATTATTTCTAAAAATTGGATAGTTGTAACTGGTTTTTTAATCCTTCTCGGATTGTTTATTATTCTTTCCTTTCTTGTTCCTGGTTTTTTTTCGGGCAGGACAGTTGTATCTGCATTAATTTTTCTTGGTTTTCTAATTTTAGCTTTCATTGCATACAAATTTCTCAACATTAACAAAAGTGTAATTATTGGTGTATCCATTTTAATAGGTCTTTTTATTATTGGTTCTGTTTCTTTAGACGGTTTTCTTTCTATACAGAATATTAAATCAATGCTTGTTTTTGCTTCATTTTTAGGGATTGCTACCATTGGCCAAACATTAGTTGTAATGCTTGGCGGACTAGATTTATCTATTCCTTTTTTGATCGGCGCTTCTAATCTCGGTTTGATGTCGATGATATCTCTAGGCGTACCTCCTTGGCTAGCATTTATAGTTATTCTCGCTTTTGGCTTGATCGTTGGTTTATTTAATGGGTTGATAAGTTACAACCTTCAAGGCCAAGCATTAATAGTTACGCTCGGAGTAGGTTTTATGTGTGTTGGTGGTGTTCAAATTTTAGTTTCTCTTCCAACAGTAACTGGAGGAACTGTTTTTGGAGTTGTTCCTGATTGGTTAAAAAATTTAGCCTCTCTAAATGGCAAATTTTTTGGATTACCTATTCCTCCTGTTATTTTAATTTGGATTTTAGTTGCGATAGTTTTGATAGTAGGTTTGAGACATACTAAATGGGGAAGAAATCTGATCGCTCTAGGAGGTAAAAGACTGTCAGCTGATCGATTGTCAATATCAGAAAGAGTCTACTGGGTTGGTGTATATGTAATTAGTGGTTTTACTTCTGCAGCAACTGGCGCAATGCTCTTAGGTTGGAGTGGTGGAGGTTTTATCGGAGTAGGTGATCAATATTTGTTTCTAACCGTTGCTGCTGTTGCCGTTGGCGGCACCTCATTGCTTGGAGGTTATGGAGGATATGGCTTCACAGTTATCGGATGTCTTGCCTTACAAGTGATTAGTACATTTCTAGCAGGCTTAGGTTTAAGTTTTGAGGGACAACAATTCATTTTTGGGCTTTTGATTCTTCCTCTAGTTGCGTTGTACTCCAGATCGCCACATATTCGAGAACAGATTTAATGAAAAAATTCAATAACTATTTTTATTTTTCGAATAAACAAACTTCTCGATTCAATCAAAGAAATAATATAATTTTTTCCAATAGAGGATTATTTGGGTTATGAATAAAATGTTACTGCCCTACGATATTGTAGGAGGATCTTTCTGGTTAATTTCTGTGGCGATGATCGGCGCAACACTCTTCTTCTTTTTTGAAAGAAGTAAAGTTAGTGTACGTTGGCATACCCCCATGACAATGATCGCAGTTGTGTGTTTAATGTCTTCTATTCACTATTTTTTTGTCAAAAATTTATGGGTTGTCAGTGGAACAGCGCCCACACTGTTAAGATATATAGACTGGTTTTTAAACTTCCCTATGCAGGTGCTTATATTCTACGCAATGTTGATGTCAGTAACCAAAGTAAAACAAGGAATGTTTTGGAGGTTATTAGTCGGAACTTTGGTATTTATTACTGCAGAATTCCTAGGTGCCGCAGGTTATATGAGCAAAACCCTTGGTTTCATCGTTGGGCTGGTTGGTTGGCTTTATATATTAGGCGAGCTTTATGTTGGAGAAGCTGGTAGAGCAAACGCAAAATGTGGAAATGAAAATATCCAAATGGCTTTTTTCTCTAACCGACTAATATTAACAATTGGTTGGGCTATCTATCCAATGGGATATTTCATCGAACATTTAGGAGGGGGCATTGATCCAAATAGTGTAAATATAATTTACAATCTTGCTGACTTCTTAAATAAAATTGTATTTGGACTTATTATATATAAAGCAGCAACACAAGATACGAGATCCAATGTTTAATATTAATTATTTAGGAGGTATAATTTTATTATGAACATCACTAGCGGCGCAGATATAATTGCAATAATTATTTTATTAGCTTTAGCAATTGCAATTATCGTTTATCTACTTCACTGGCTTTACAGAAGATCATCTAAAGAAATAGCTTTTGTTCGAACAGGAATGGGTGGTGAAAGAGTAGTTATTAGTGGTGGAGCATTTGTTTTACCCATTATTCATAATATTACTTCAGTTGGAATGAAAACCTTATGTATTGAAGTTCTAAGAAATGGCAATAAATCTTTCATTACAAAAAATAGAATGCGGGCAGAGATGACAGCAGAGTTTTATGTCAGAGTTGCGCCCAATATTGAAAGCGTTTCAATTGCGGCACAAACTCTTGGTAACAGAACGCTTGAACCCGACCATTTAAAAGAATTAGTTAATGGTCGTTTCGTAGATGCCCTTGGTGTTGTGGCCGCAAAAATGACATTGGATGAGATTCAAGAAAATAGATCAGAATATGTTAAAGCAGTTTCTAAGCATGTTGAAGAAGCTATCAAGCATACGGGTTTAGAGTTAGAAACAGTTTCCTTAACTTCTTTGAATCAAGCTCCCGTATCTGTATTTGATCCTTCAAATACTTTTGATGCTGAGGGTTTAACCCAGATCACTGAAATCACTCAGTCCAGAAAGAAAAAAAGAAATGATATTGAAAAAGATACCCAAGTTAGTATCAGAAATAAAAATCTTCAATCTATTAAACAAGAATTAGAAATTGAGAGAGATGAAGAGTTTGCAAAATTCCAACAAAAAAGAGAAATTGAGCAACAAAGAGCTATTGAGCATACAGAGTCTATTAAAACTCGATCTACTAAAGAAAGAGAGTCTGAATTAGCTGAAATTTCTTCTCAGCAAGATATTGAAATTGCAAAAATTAATAAAAAAGATCTTATTGAAATGGAAAAAAGCCTTCAAGAAACTAAGCTTATCCAGGAAATTGAAAAGAGAAGAAAAGAGCAAAATGATTTCAGACAAAAAACAGCAATTGAAATTAAACAACAAGATATTGAGGCAGAAAAGCAAATGCTTGAGTTGGAAAGAGATGTGGAATTCAGCCGTTTAGAAAAACAAAGACTTGTTGATGTTAAACTAGCTGAAGAAAAGGCCATAACAGCAAAAGAAGAAGCCAGAAAAAGATACGAGTCTGAAGAGGCATATATTATGGCTGAAGAGCAAATTAAGAATGCAAAAACTGCTCAACAAAAAAATATTGATGCTTTCAAGATTGCTGCCGAACAAGAGACCCGAGTTTTAGATATTGAAAAAGCAAAAAGAATTGAGATTGAAGAGAAACAAAGGCAACTTGATATTATAGAAAAATCAAAGATTGTTTTAAAATCTAAAATGGAAGAGGAAGTCGCAAGGGCGAAGGTTGTGGAGGCAGAAGAAAAAGTAAATACTGCCAGAGATGTTGAGCATGCTGAAA
>Ga0255769_10004239_pt1 | contig 14034 bp, 11 predicted proteins | sample 041ome_9_FD_179637 | JGI IMG/M metagenome (GOLD analysis project Ga0255769, IMG submission 179637) | Coastal salt marsh microbial communities from the Groves Creek Marsh, Skidaway Island, Georgia - 041413US metaG (version 2) | ecosystem: Environmental > Aquatic > Marine > Intertidal zone > Salt... | reverse complement strand
GATTGTAATTCTTGGCGGATTAATCACCGCGACCTTTTTAAATATGATTCTGATTCCATCCCTTTATCTGCGTTTTGGGAGCAGGAATGCCGATAGAAAGTAAGGTCAATGAAGTATAACATCATCCATAATAAATTGGTCTAGAAATTATACACTTTACAACAGCCAAGCGTTGACTGATATGTTGACTGAGATTTCCGGGAAGTATGTCGATTAAGGGTCTCGGGTGCCCATAATCAATCACTTAAAATTTGCCCCAATTTTGGCGATCTGTATCGCTTCTAGACTGAGATTGGTACAGTCTGACACCGACCTGTTCGACCGGGCCTACGGATACATCCGCGAATACTATTTGAACTTTGTTTCTTTAATCCCGATACGCGATTCGCGAACTACTACAGCATTTATGTGTAATTAGAACTCGATTCACTTATTGGACTGCCTTTTTTAATTATAGAAAGAGCGTAGGCAAACCCTTAACAAATTACCGGTTAGACATGAGGATTGGAGTTACTGAATGCCAACAAGGGGCACAATACAACCAGTTGAGTATATTCTCTCCAAGATGTTATAATTTTAGCTGAGGGGAGGGGAGGGGCCACGAAAAATATCTTCTATTCTGCCAGTAGTGCCAACAAATCTGAAGTTGTGAAAATAAATTTTTAAAATGGATCTCCATAATAGTTCTCATACTCAAAATCAGTCGACACTTCTGGCATAGTATCACTATCATTTTGGCCATTGCTTTCTTTTGGAATCAGAAAGCCATTGTTAAAAGCAACCTCAGAAAAACCATCTGGGCAATGGTCAGGAAATAGGCAGCTACGCTCGCTAATTACAATATCATTATTGAAGTCCAGGGGGGCGGGTAGAGTGTATCGACCTCTGTTACTAGAAAGACAGAGCCAGCCAGCTGGTTTTTTTCTTTCAGCTTTTCCCGCATCTTCAACTTTGTGTTTTAACTCATATTCAGACCACGGAGGCTGGCATCTATTATTCCATTCTCTGAGTAAATCCAAAGCATCTCCCTGGCTAAGCGAGAACCCTTGAACCAAGTCTATTGCAAGGCGGAAAGTTATATTATGACCACCTTTCCCGCTTACAGCAGAGGGTGCATCTCTGAGATGCTGCCTTGCTTTATCTTTAATGTTCAACTGCAAGGCCATCCCATCCTCGTTTGTTAGATTTTCGAGTTTTAGGAATTTTAAATCGCTTCGAGATCAAAAAAGGAAGTTCTCTCATTACTTTTGTGCGATTGATGTGAGTCCATCCTGCATCATCGCAAAATTTTTCGTATTCACTAACCACATCTTCGGCGATTAAGAATTCTCCCGTTCTGGAAACAATTGCTTTGTCCACAAATACTTTTAGTGATTCAGATTCCATTAAGACATCGTCGACCATTTTCTGTTGATCTTTGGTTATCTGAAAAAGACCTGAGGTATTAAGGTCTTCTTGAAGTAATGCCCATCCATCTAAAGCCCAATTCAAAATCCCAGACCCTTCTTCTTCAAACAGAGTCTTGGCAAAGTTTGGTATTCTTTTTTTTGTGCCGGGCTTGAAGTTTAATATTAAAATACGCCTCCGCCATGCATCTACATCACCATTTAATTTTAGTGCAAGGCTTGTGTTAGAGGTAAAGAGTATTGGGAAATCGCCTCGAACATATAGCTCTTCAGTGCTATTTTTTCTTTCCACATCAATCATTGTTCCACCAGTAAGCTTTTTAAGGATTTCTGAGTTCTTACCTTGGAGAAGATTAATTTTAGCATCATCACAATACAGGAATCGTTTACCAATATATCGATGGGTTTCGAACCTTTCACTCAGTTGTTCGATTCTCAATTCTGCCGCACCTGTATAACCAACCAAATACTGGAAGCATTCTAATAAGCACGATTTGCCTGATCCAGCCTCTCCAGAAATGAAAAGAATTTTTTGAGCAGGGTTCTGACCAAAGAGAAAACAACCAGCCATTTTCTGGACTAATAATTTTTCACTCGATGTTAGTCCGCCAAGCAATGTGTATAAGAACTTTGGACACTTAGCACTTGGGTCATACTCAACTGGAAGAGCATGTTGGCTTAGTGCACTAGGGTTAAACTGCTTCAAAAATACTTTTCTATCCTCTACATCTATCATGCCGTTACGAACATGCAGTTGGTTAGGCATTGAGGTAGGAAATTCTGTAGCTGTTCTTCCCTTTAGATCTTCAACCACCGAACGACGAAAGTTTTCATTTGAAAGTTTTGCTTTTTCAAATATCCAGCGTTCTTGTCTGAGGAGATCAAGGGCAAGTTCTCCAGCTCGAGTTTTTATTTCTGAGATGTCAGCCCGCTCCCAAACTCCACTGGAGTCTTGGTAATTAAAGAAAACTTTTCTAATTTTATCCCAGCGATACCTGCCTTCTCGGTGCATTATTTCAGCAAACCAATTTTGATTTAAACCTTTGGCTTCTCCGTCCTTGTTTAAGAGAATCGGGGTGCCATATAGGTCTGCAACATCTGAATACAAAACACTTCCTTCTGATGTGGAGACGGATTCCTCCTGAATAGGTTTCCCAGAAAAAATCTCTACTTCTCCACTTTCTCTTATCCAAAGATTACTATCACTTGATACAAAAAATGCTCTCTTTGGGTCTTTAGTAGATTTATCGAGCTTAAGTCCTTTATATTCATACCATTTTAAGGCCTCTTTGAAGCATTCATCGTGTTTATTTGGATCAATTGCTGCAACTGCCTTAACTCCCTCTCCACTTGGACTTAAGCAAACCATTAGGATGAAAGGATCATTCATCAGAGTTTCAGTTGCTTTCTCTATGTTTCCGACATCATCAAAGTCTAATTGTAATAAGCCACTGTGGGAACTTAACTCCTCTCCCTTGCGTCTGCCATTCTTGCATACACCACTAATCGTAACACAGGGTAATGCCTTTTTTATCGAATCTCTCTTTGATCCTTTTTCAAATGATCTAATTTGATCAATTTTAGCCTTATGCTTTTCGCTTCTTATTTCTTCCGACCACTCTATAAGGTTTGTGTCGGAGCAATTATGGACACTAAGCAAACTCGAGAACCTAGAAAACTTTGCATTAAGAAGTTCCTTAACTGGTATTTTTGAATTCATTACTGTTTCCCCCTTCTTAAGTTTTGAAGACATCGATCAATGTCACAGAGTCTGAAGACCACTCTTCCGCCTATTCTGACAGATGGAATTTTGCCAGATGCTGCGTCAGATCGAATTTTTCTCTCAGATATACCCAAGTAAACAGAGAGTTCTTTTGCGTTCATAATATGGGGAGGATTCCATCTTAAAGATGTAGTCTCCGCCTCGACTAGATTTATAGAATTTGTTTTGTTCATGAGTTAATTTTGCAACTCATGACAAGGTCTCGCAACCGGTTGTATTTTTTTCTTTTTAGAAGAAATACAAAGCAAATGTTCTATTACGCAAATTTTATAATATGTGAGTTTTCAAGCAATGGTCGGATGTCAAAATATGCCTTAGCATCAGCATGAGTAGCCAAACTTCTGTAATGTTCAAATAAAACATCATCACCAGTTTTATGCCCCATTTCAATTGATGTTTTCATGGAGTCTCCATGCAGAGCAAAGTGGTATGTGCCGAAACTATGTCTCATTGCATTTCTTTTCCATTTTGATTTGAGGTTTCCTTTTTCTTTTTGAATAAAACCACACTTAAACATTAAGGATCTGAATCGCCTTTGATAATCATTCTCAAATCTGTTTTCGACAATTGTTCCGGTTCTATCATGGCACTGTAGCAGCCACTCTTTGGCATTGGATGGAATTTGCACATGTCTCATCCTCCTTTTCTTGGCTATCTCTCTTGGAACTACAAGGTGAGGTGAACTATCATCTAATTTTAAGTTTTTCCACTTTAGCTGCTTGATTTCTTCGGTTCGTATTCCACAAAAAAGACCAAGCACAACAGCCGGCAAGAGTTTGAGTTCTGGGTTTGCAAGTGCTGTGTTTAGTAAAAGCTCTGCTTCATTTAATTCAAGGATCCCGGGGGGATTCCAATCATCACCTGATCCAACGATTTCTTTCACATCTTCTTTTGATAAATCGTCGAAAGGATTATCGAGAATATATTTTCTTTGCTTCGCAAATTTAAATATTTCGGACCAGATTGATCTGTAGTTTTTTAAAGTTCTAAAACTTTTACCGATACCAAGAAGTGCACTCTTAAGATTCTTTCCAGAGACTTCATTAACTTTCAAATTACCTAGTAAGTTACTAAGCATTTTAGCTCTAGCCCTAGCATCCCTAAGACTTCTTTCTTTTAGGTCTCCCTTGGCATTTCGTCTCTCTTTGATCTGCACAAACTCGCTAACCACTTCGTGCAGTCGCTTTACCCCTCCTTCGGGGCACATCCGTTCAACGCCAAATTTAACAATATTGATTAGTTGGAGATCGTTTTTTTTGGCTAATTTCCATGCTTCAACTGCTTGCTTTCTTTCTTCTTTGGAAAGATCTGAAAAGTCTTCTCCGAGTGTTCTGAAATTATCCCATTCTTGTTTAGCAAAACTTTTGGCATCCTTCTCTGACTTGTATTGAGTGATTTTTCTTTTCCCTGAAGCTAATCTTGCTGGAATCGTAACCCGGTAAGATTGACTTACTTCTCGAGCCGAAACTCGAATTCCGTTTGATTGATTAGATACCAAAGAAATCTTTATCCCAGAATTCTTTGGGTATTCATATGTCCCTGTACTACTTCCCATTCCAATAGAGTAGAATAGAATCAAGCTTACCGCAATCTTGGCCGTAAATCCTCAAAGTACCTTGAGGGTAGTGGGATTGATTAAGAAAAAGATCCTTGAAACTTTGGTGGAGGTGGCGGGAGTTGAACCCGCGTCCCGCAATACTTCCCGTTCGGCGTCTACATGCTTAGTTCTCTCTATAATTTGAGCCCGGTGAAGGAAGGAACACCTTTCGGGCCGATCTCGTCTTCAGCCATTTAGCCTCCGATAGACAAGCAAACGCTCCGAGGTTTTACCTGCTTTTTAACGCCCCGACCACCCAGCAGGTGTCAGTGGACTGTCGACGTCGCAGAACTATGCTGCGAGTGCTTCGAGCTCAGGCTCGAAGGCAACGATATTATTTTCGCCATGTAATGTTTTGAAGCATTTTTTACGAGGCCAAGCGTCATCCTCGGCATGCAACCGAATTTTCCACATTGCGGTCGAATCCGGAACACCCCCATCAAAGTTTCAAAGAGCAAGAGATTAAAATAGCTCACGCAGCTCGGAAGGTCAAGAGAGCCTAATGTTTTCAAATACCATTGTCCGAATCCACAAAATTCTCTAATTCAAAGTTATGGATGTATCTAAAACTGAAAGTATTTTACCAAGTCCCCGTTTCTTTAACCGAGAGCTGAGTTGGTTGGCTTTCAATCAACGGGTGCTCGATCAGGCTTTTTCCGAACAATATCCTCTTTTGGAGAGAACCCGATTTTTATCTTTTGTTAGCTCAAATCTAGATCAGTTTTATGAGATCCGGGTGGCAGGACTGATGCAAAAAGTGGATGCGGGAATTACCCGGCCAAGTTTGGACGGGAGTGCTCCTCAAGGGCTCCTCGATCAAGTAAGAACCCTCGCAAGGCAGATGTCTGAACGGGAGTATTCCTGCTGGCGGGAAAACTTACAGCCCGATCTGGCTAAGAATGGAGTGGTTTTTAAACCAATTGATCAGCTGACCAAGGATGAATTTACCTGGCTCAGAGCCTATTTCCGAAGGGAAGTGTTTCCTGTGCTTACCCCTCTGGCGGTGGATCCGACCCATCCATTTCCTTTGATTCTCAATAAATCGCTTAATCTTTTCGTATCACTAAGAAATCTGAGACGCAAAAAAGCGGCACCTTTACGGGCCATCGTACAGGTGCCCCGCATTCTTCCTCGCTTGGTTAAGATTGAGCAGGAAGGGGTAAAAAACGAAACCTTTGTTTTCCTAAGCGATGTGGTCAGGTATTTTATTTCTGATCTTTTCACTGGGCACGAAGTGCTTGGTGCCTGGGCATTCCGCATCACTCGGAACAGTCACCTTTATGTGGATGAAGAGGAGGTGGAAAACCTGCTCCTTAGTATTGAGGAGGAGTTGCATAATCGAAGGAAGGGTGCTGCGGTGCGGTTGGAAATTGATGAACATGTCGATCCCGAGGTTCTCCAGTATTTGCTTAAATCGATTCACCTGACAGAGGACGATGTGGTACGAATCAATGGACCAATCAATTTGTATCGCCTCATGCCGCTGCCAGAGTTGGTGACCCGACCCGACCTTAAATTTACTCCATTTGAAGCTCGTATACCCAATGATTTGTCTGTCAGCAGCAAGTTGTTTAAACAAATTGGAAAGAAGGATTATCTTTTGCACCATCCTTATGACTCTTTCACCCCAATGGTGGATTTGTTACGGGCAGCAGCGGTGGACCCGGAGGTCTTTGCGATTAAGCTAACTATCTACCGCACCAGCGGGGACTCACCGGTTATTAAGGCTCTTATGGATGCTGCGCAGAACGGCAAGCAGGTGACTGCGATGGTGGAGCTTAAGGCTCGGTTTGATGAGGAAGCCAATGTTACCTGGTCAAGAAAGATGGAGGAGGTGGGTGTACATGTTGTTTATGGGCTGAGCGGTTTGAAGACACATTGTAAGTGCTGCCTGATTGTGCGCAGGGAAGGAAATAAATTAAGGCGTTATGCCCATCTAGGCACGGGTAACTACAATCCAAGCACTGCAAAGAGCTACACGGATTACAGCCTGTTTACCAGCAATGTTGCTTTCACTGCAGACTTAGCCAACCTGTTCAACGCTTTGACGGGCTACACCCGTAAGCCTACCTTTAAGAAGATTTTGGTAGCCCCCTTCAACCTCCACCCTGAAATGATTCGGATGATCGAGCAGGAGGCGGAGGCAGCTAAAGCAGGAAAGCCTGCCCGTATCCTTATAAAGGTGAACTCACTGATCGATCCTGAGGCGATTCAGGCTATGTATGCTGCATCGCAAGCGGGAGTGAAGGTGGACTTGGTGGTTCGGGGAATTTGTGGTCTGGTCCCTGGTGTAAAAGGACTAAGCGAAAAGATTACGGTGCGTAGTTTGCTTGGAAGATTTTTGGAACATAGTCGGGTTTACCACTTCCAAAACGCACCCAAGGGTAGGCGAACTTATTTGGGGAGTGCAGACTGGATGCCAAGAAACTTTTTTCGACGGGTGGAAGTTGCTTTTCCGATTGAGGATACAGAGATGGAAGCCGAGGTTCTGGAAACCACAGATGGTTTCTTTCGCGATAACCAATTTGCGACCGAGTTACGCAGTCGTGGGAATTATGTTTCCTCTGCTAGAAAAGGTAGGAAGGCATTTGCTCTACAGGACAAGTTAGTAGAGCAATCGATCGAGGCAACCAATCAGGAGATTGAGTCTTTGCGTTTAGGAAGAGCCTCGGGAAAAGCCGAAGACCAAGGCGAAGGAAACTAAAAATACGCCGAGCCCGATTACGGGGTCCCTAGATAAGCAAAGCAAAAGTCCTGCAACTAAAAGAATGGGAGCGAGCGGGCGTTTCCAATCGAACTTCATAAATGTTAGTTTACCCGAAAGGGGATTTCCAGACTAGAGGAAAATGAGCCACCTGGGGGGCGTCCCACATTCCCGACCGAGCGAGCGACCCGTAGAACCAAATCATCCAGCGAACGATTCCCGGATGAGCGGGTGATGGATACACTTTGAAGGGAACCATCCGATCCGATGCGAAACCCAAGGTGGGCAATGCCACCGGTGCCCAAGTCGGTTTGAGCAAGCAAACGTTGCCAGACTTGTTCGAGCCTGGATTTCACCCCGGCGAGGTATTGGTTGATCAGGGTGGGGGAGACGGTCGAGGCGGAAGTCGTAGGTGTGCTGACCACGATGGGTGCCAGCTTAAAGTCGTTGGGGTTGATTTTAACTTTTACCGGTTGGAGGACCGTTTGTTTGGTGACGGGTTTGGGTGCAGGCACATCGTGCTGCTTTCTGAACTGATCAAAGGAAATCTTTTTGGGCGATGAGGGTTGGGCGATCGGTTTGGGTGTGGGCTTAGGTGTAGGCTTGGGTGTGACTTTGGGAGTAGGTTTAGGAACAACAGGTTTCGGTTTGGGCGGTGGAGGTTTTTGTATGACTGGTTTGGGAGTGGGTTTTGGGGGCGTTGGTTTTACCACCGGTAACGGCGGTGGATTGGAGGAAGCTAATTCAAACACATGAACCACTTCAGGTTTTTCCTCACAACTGGGGATAAAACCAGATATAAACAATCCGAGTGCGAAAAGAAGATGGCATACCAAAGCCCAACGAAAAATCCGTAGTTCTTTTTTGTTCAGTCCCAACATGATCGTATATCCAATACCTTTTTATAATTCCCGCACAGCGATCCCAAAAGATCACGATCTAGGATTAGCTAGGAGATTCAGGGAAATCAACCCTCAAGCACACTCCTTAGGAAATCATTAATTTCCTGACGGTACCTGCTCCCACCAATTTCTGGTAAGTCATTATGGCCGGCATTTTGAAATTCTATGAGCTTTTTGGGCTCAGGGAGAGCTTTGAAAAATTTCTTTCCGTGTCGAAAAAGGATCACTTCATCTTTATGCCCATGAATGACCAGGGATGGAGATTGAATGTGAGGGGCTCTTTCCAAATTACGGAAACGATCCCAAGGAACCAGGGGGTATTCCGTAACGGTGAGGAATGTTGACATAAAGGGAGTTTCCAAAAGTAAACCGGCTGTTTTTTGTTTTTCGGCCAGATAACAGGATGGACCGGTCCCAAGAGATCTGCCCCATATGACAATCTTTTCAGCAGAAGTATTTAGGTCATCTACGAGGTAGGAATAAACGGCATCGATCGCATCGTAGCATCCCTGCTCATTGGGTTTCCCTGAGCTGTGCCCGTAGCCTGGGTAATCATATGCGATCACGGAGTAGCCCTCTTCAGCCCATGATTGTAAGGTTTCTTCGATCCGACCAATATCCTCAGCGTTCCCGTGACTATACAAGATGCTTCCTAAGGATGAATCTTTGGCTTTCCAGTATTTACAGGCGATTTGGTCGTTGCAGGCAGATTTAAGAAAAAAGATATCATCCTCTTTGGTGTACCCGGGTTTTTTCGGGGCTGGGAAAATAAGAGAATCTGCAAAAATCCAGGCGAACAGCAAAAGGAACAAATAGATAATGAATCCCATGATCGCCATTCTTCCCCATGGGAAGTTTACGATATCGTCTACAATGGATGAGGATGCCAAAATGGTGATGTTTGCGATGTCCATTCTAAGGTAGCCCTAATCTCTAAATCCTGCTAGAGATAGATGCGATGAAAATTTGTTGTATTGGAGCTGGTTATGTCGGTGGACCTACTATGGCAATGATTGCTCATAAGTGTAAGGGGATCGAAGTTACGGTGGTTGATTTGAATGAGCAACGCATTGCAGCCTGGAACTCCGGGGACTTGCCCGTATACGAACCTGGATTGGACGACATTGTTTCCCAAAACCGAGGCCAGAATTTATTTTTTAGCACAGATGTGGATGAAAAGGTGCGGGCGGCCGATATCATCTTTATCAGCGTAAATACCCCAACCAAAGACTACGGGTCAGGTTCAGGCCAGGCTGCAGATTTGCGCTTCGTCGAGTCCTGTGCCCGAGGGATTGCCCGAGCAGGTGGGGGTGATAAAATCGTGGTGGAAAAATCTACCGTGCCTGTGCGTACGGCTCAGATGGTAAAGGAGATTCTTGATTCCGCAAATAACGGACACTCGTATCAGGTTATTTCCAATCCTGAATTTCTTGCTGAGGGAACGGCGATGACCGATCTGGAAGCACCCGATCGTGTGCTGATTGGGGGTGAGACATCGGAGGCTGGGCAGGCCGCAGTTGAGAAGGTGGTGTCGATTTATGCCCATTGGGTACCAAGGGAGCGGATCATAACCACCAACCTATGGTCTTCCGAGCTTTCTAAGCTTACCGCTAATGCCTTTTTGGCCCAAAGAATTTCCAGCATTAATGCGATTTCTGCCCTCTGCGAGGCAAGCGAGGCCAATGTCGATGAGGTGGCCAGAGCGATTGGTACGGATAGCCGGATTGGTCCGAAATTCCTTAAAAGCTCCATTGGCTTTGGTGGATCCTGTTTCCAAAAAGATGTACTCAACCTTTGTTATTTGTGCCGTCATTTTGGTTTACCTGAAGTTGCCAGTTACTGGGAGCAGGTGATCCAAATGAACGAGTACCAAAAGGAACGCTTTGTTACCCGTCTGCTTGACTCGATGTTTAATACAGTGTCGGGCAAGCGACTTGCTATTTTGGGATATGCTTTTAAGAAAGATACCAACGATGCCCGGGAATCTCCGGCGATTGGGATTTGCCGACGCCTCCTCGAAGAAAAAGCGAACCTGGCTATCTATGACCCGCGGGTAACTAAGGATAGTATCCTTGGAACTCTTGGTCTAAGTGGGAAAGATGCAGATACCAGAATCGAATTTTGTTCCTCTGCAGATCAAGCATGCGAAGGAGCACATGCAATTGCCTTACTTACGGAGTGGGATGAATTTAAGGATTTGGATTATTCCTCAATTTTCGGAAAGATGCACCAACCTGCCATTTTCTTTGATGGTCGTAACCTTCTCGATCTCGAAGTCCTGAAAAAAATTGGCTTTCGTGCCCACGGTATTGGAAAGGTTTAGGCAGAGCTACTGCTTAGCTCTTTCCAATTAACTTTTAGACCAGGCGCTCCCTATTGGGTCGCCCGCTTCGTTTGCTGGCTTGATCGAGCACTCCGTTTAAAAACTTCCTCGAGTTATCCGAGCAGAAATCCTTACTAATCTCCAAAGCCTCATCGATCACCACGACTGGGGGGACATCCAAGCGGTAGAGGATCTCATAAATACCGAGCCGCAAAATAGCTAAGTCAGTCTTGGCGATCCTGGAGAATTCCCAGTTGGTGACCAGTTCGGTGATCAGGGAATCGATTTCTTCGAGTTTTTCGAGGATGCCGTCGACCAAATCGATTGTGTAGCTGAAATAATTTTCATCTTTTTCCAGTTTCTCGAGGAATTCATGCAAATCTGCGGAGAGATCATCGGGTGGGTTGAGTTCCCACTGGTAGAGAAAGCGAAAGGCAGCGGTACGGTTTTGACGCCGCTGGCTCCACTCCGGATTAACCATTAAATCTAGATCCATTTTTGACGAAATTGAGCCATTTCCAAAGCGGCCTGGGCAAATTCCCTACCGCGATCGAGACTGCCGGTGATTCGCTCCTCGGCGGTGGCTAGATCATCGGTCACCACGATTCCGTTGATGATGGGCAGGGTGTGACGAATAACGAGGGATTGGATGGCATGGCCGGCAGATTCTGCCACAAGGTGGTGGTGGGAGGTCGATCCCTTGATGACCACACCCAGACCAATGAGGCAGGAAAATCGGCCACTTTCTGCCAGTAGCGAAAGACCTGCGGGCACCTCATGAGAACCAGGTACCCGTTCGATAACAAGCTCGGCAGGTTCGCCTTGTTCCCGGAGGACAGTCTTCACCCGGTCGAGCAGACTCTGAGTGAGTGACTCATTGAACCGGGCACAGACAATGCCAAATGCAAAAGGGGAGGGATCAATGGCCAAGGTGCTTGGAGAATCGATGCTCATGATAAAATGAAAAAGTTTAAGAAAGCAGGGTACGCTCGACAATTTCCAGGCCATAACCCTCTAACCCAACCACCCGACGGCGGTCCCGGGTGAGGAGGCGAAGCTTTTTAATCCCAAGAGCAGCAAGGACCTGTGCACCGATCCCATAGTCCCGAAAATCCATTTTTCCCGGATTTAGTTCGGAACCAATCATTTCTTCGGGATCTTTACGGCGGGGTTCCAGATAGATCAGGGCTCCCGATTTATTTTTAGCAATGGCTTGGAGGGCTTCATCAATTCCACTACTGGGACGGTTTTGGGGAGTGAGTCCGAGTGCGTCGGTTAAAGGATTGGCAGATTGTACCCGAACCAGGGTGGTGGACCGTTTGGTTATTTTTCCCAAAGTCAGGGCATAATGTATCCGGCGATCGAGGACGCTGGAAAAGACATGTAATTTGAAATTGCCATATTTTGTGGGGAAATCGGATTCGCTGACTTGGTTGATCAATCGGTCGCGCTTGTGTCGATACTCGATCAAGGAAGCGATCGAAATGAGCTTCATGCCCCATTTTTTCTTCAGCTTACGAAGGTCCGGAAGGCGGGCCATGGTACCGTCCTCTTTCAGAATCTCACATATGACCCCACTTGGGTGTAATCCGGCGAGGGAGGCGAGGTCCACGGCTGCTTCGGTATGTCCGGCTCTTTCCAGGACTCCACCCGAGCGAGCCCGCAAGGGAAAGACATGCCCGGGTTGTACCAATTCTTCCGGGGTTCCGGATGGGTTTGCAAGAATCTGGATGGTAGATGCACGATCAAAGGCACTTATACCGGTGGTGATTCCTTCGGCAGCATCCACAGATACCGTAAAATCAGTACGCTGAGCTTCACGGTTGTGGGGCACCATACTGGATATCCCTAGTTTTTTAAGTTGGTTGCTGAGCAGAGGCACACAGATTAAACCCCTTGCATGGGCAATCATATGGTTGATGGATTCTGGAGTAACCTTGGATGCAGCCATAACCAAGTCGCCTTCATTCTCCCGATCCTCATCATCGGTGACAATCACCATGCGTCCTTTGGCAATTTCAGAAATTGCATCTTCTACAGGATCGAACCCGGAGTTTTTAGGAGTAGGCATAGTGAAAGAACTAAGTAAGAGAGACCTTTTATAGATAAGAACTAAAAATCCTCAATCGAAAACCACCTCTATCAACGGAAACTAAAGGGTTTCCGGCTTTTCCAGATAAGCAAGAAGGGTGGGCTCATCCAGGACTGGGACACCTAACTTTTCTGCTTTATCAAGCTTGGAACCAGCCCCTGGACCTGCCACCAAAAAACTTGTGCGCTTGCTTACACTGGATGATGCTTTCCCTCCAAGAGATTCGATTCGGGCAGCAGCTTCATCCCGGGTCATTGCTTGGAGAGTGCCGGAGAGTACAAAGGTTTTTCCACTCCACGGAGACCCAGTCGATCGATCCATTTCGATTTCTGGAGATAGTCCATGACTGGCAAATTCCTCGAGTAAAGAATGTGTTTGGGGATCGTCAAAGAACTCCCTGATACTCCTAGCCATGATTTCACCAATCCCATCGATCGAAACTAATTGATCAAATGAGGCAGTGGAAAGATTGGTCAGGGAATGAAAAGTGCGGGCTAAATCCTTAGCTGCAGCTGCTCCCACATGCTTGATCCCCAGGGCACAAATCAAACGCCAAAGATCCTGCTGCTTACTTTGTTCAATGGATTGAATTAAGTTTTCGGCAGATTTTTCGGCAAAGCCTTCTAGCGAGAGAGCCTGTTCTTTGGATAAAGCATAAAGGTCCGATGTTCGGGTGACCAAATTTTGATCTACGAGTTGATCAACCACGGCTTCGCCTAAGTGGTCAATATCCATGCATCCACGGGATGCAAAGTAGCGGAGCCTCCCCTTTACCTGTTCCGAACAATTTAGATTTGGGCATTTCCATGCGGCTTCTCCTTCACTTCGCTCCAGAGAAGTTTCGCAACATGGGCAAGTTTTAGGGAAGGAGTAGGGCACACATTCCGGTGACCTTTGGGAAAGAACAACCTCGACCACCTGGGGAATAATCTCTCCAGCTTTCTCGACCACCACCCGATCGCCTATCCGGATGTCTTTTCGCTGGATTTCATCTGCATTGTGCAAACTTGCACGGGATACCTGCGTGCCTGCAAGTTGCACAGGAGTAAGCCATGCAACTGGGGTGATTGCACCCGTTCTCCCAACCTGTAAGTGAATGTTTTCCAAAGTGGTTTCCTGCCTCTCCGTTTCGAACTTGTAAGCAATGGCCCACCGCGGAGATTTTGCAGTGGTTCCGGCTTCTTCATGCTGAGCAAAAGAGTTGAGCTTGATCACGGCTCCGTCGGT
>Ga0255769_10004228_pt1 | contig 14053 bp, 9 predicted proteins | sample 041ome_9_FD_179637 | JGI IMG/M metagenome (GOLD analysis project Ga0255769, IMG submission 179637) | Coastal salt marsh microbial communities from the Groves Creek Marsh, Skidaway Island, Georgia - 041413US metaG (version 2) | ecosystem: Environmental > Aquatic > Marine > Intertidal zone > Salt... | reverse complement strand
GGACGTTCACCCGTTGCCACGCTGACGCCCACTGAGACGTCGGAGACGTCGCCCGCGACGGCTGAGGAGGACAGGCCATGACGCTTGCCCTGCTCGGAGCTACTCACCGCAGTGTTCCCCTCGCGATTCGCGAGCGACTGGCCTTCACCACCGATCAGGCGATCGAGGCGATTGGCCGCTTCCGGGACTGTTTCCCCGGCCGTGAACTTGTGCTTCTCTCGACCTGTAATCGGGTTGAGCTCTACACGGCGGGTGAGCAGGAGTCACCGCCGCCAACGTCAGAAGAGCTGCTGCGGTTTCTTGCGGAGTGTCGTGGCATCAATGCAGGCGACCTCGCTGGACATCTTGACTGCCAGGTCGATCAGGCAGTAGTGCGGCACCTGTTCGGTGTTGCCAGTGGCCTCGACAGCATGGTGCTCGGCGAGCCGCAGATTCTCTCGCAGGTCAAACAGGCATGGGCCATGGCCCGTGAACGCGATTCCACCGGCCCGCTGACAAGCGAGATGTTTCAGTCGGCACTCCGCACCGCGAAGCGAGTGGCGAGTGAAACAGCCATTGGCCGGGAGCGGCTCTCGATTCCCAGTGTTGCGGTCGCGGACTTTGCCCGTGGAGTTTTTGAGCGTTTTGACGACAAGCGAGTGCTCCTGCTCGGCGCCGGCAAGATGGCCGCAGAAACGCTCCGCTATCTCCAGGATGGAGGTGCTCGGCATATTGTGCTGCTCAACCGCAGCCTGGAACGTGCGACAGAACTGGCGAGCAAACTTGGTGGTGTTGCTGTTGAGTGGTCATGCCTCAATGAAGAGCTCGCGATGGCCGACCTGGTCGTGAGCACCACCGGGGCGAGCGAGCCCGTCGTCGATGCAACCCGCTATACAGCAATCGAATCTGCCCGCGGCGGCCGACCGCTCGTTGTGCTTGACCTGGCAGTCCCTCGCGACTTCGATCCAGCGATCAGCAGCCGGCCCGGTGTCTGGCTCTACTCGATCGAAGACCTTGCGGCTGCCTGTGAAGCCAACCGGAAAAAGCGACAACGGGAGATTCCCGCTGCCCTAGCCATCGTGGAAGAAGAGACGAGCCGCTTTATGGCAGAGCTCCACCACCGGCACACCGGTCCCGTCATCGAGCAGCTGCGGGCTGGCTGGAACGAAACGGGTGAGGCAGAACTCGAGCGACTCTTCCGCAAGCTGCCCGAACTCGATTCGGCTGCACGCCTGGAAATCCGCAAGGCCTTCGACCGCTATGCGGCCAAACTCCTCCATCCACCGCTGGTGTCGCTCCGCGACGAGAGTCATGCCGGCCCACCGCATGGGCTTCTTGACGCCTTAAAGCGGCTGTTCAACCTCGAGGACTGAGCTCCTGAAGCCTCACCGAGGCGGAGGGGACGGCGGGTGCTCGCGGAGCGTTGCGAGTTTTTCGCCGCTTTGTTGAGGTGGCAGCGTTGTCCGGTCTTGTGGCGAAAAAGTCCAGCGACGAGACATCTGCCGCCCCGCAGCCGGTTTCACCCTGCAGCCGGCTTTGCACCTCTCGTTTCACGGAACGGCGGGTTTCACGGTGTGGCCGGTTTTGCCGTGCTACCGCTGGGCGTGGTCGCTCGGGGGGCCCAACGCGTCTCCGCCGGACGCTCGCTGCGGCCCCTCCATGGGCCTTCGCTCACTCGAGGTTCTGCTCGCTCTCGCCCTCCAGGCTCCGCTCACAGAACCACACCGTCGGATCCGCATCGGGCTCCCCCTCGCTGCGATGGATGGTGTGCTCACCCTCGCTGTACTGAGAGGGTTCGAGAGCTGAGAAGGCCTCTGCGGTTAGGCGAGGATGCCGCGGACAACGTGGCCGTGGACGTCGGTGAGGCGAAACTGGCGACCTTGGTAGCGGTAGGTCAGCCGCTCATGATCGATGCCTGCGAGATGCATGATCGTGGCCTGCATGTCATGCACATGCACAGGGTCGGCAGTGATGTTCCAAGCGTAGTCGTCGGTGGAGCCATAGGTGTGGCCGGCCTTCACGCCGCCACCGGCTAGCCACCAGCTGAAGGCCCGTCCAAAGTGGTCGCGACCCTTAGGGTTGGCAGGATCACCCTGGCCGAAGGGTGTGCGTCCAAACTCACCGCCCCAGGCGACGAGAGTGTCGTCGAGCATGCCTCGCTCCTTGAGGTCGAGGACGAGCGCTGCTGAGGGGCCCTGGGTGTCGCGGCACTGCACTTCTAGATGGGTGAAGAGATTGCTGTGTTGGTCCCAGCCGGCGTGCATCAGCTGCACGAAGCGAACACCGCGTTCGAGAAGCCGCCGGGTGACGAGGCAGTTGTAGGCAAAGCTGCCTTTGGTATGGACGTCAGGGCCGTAGCGGTCGAGCACGTACTGAGGCTCGTCTGAGAAGTCGACGAGCTCGGGAACACTCGCCTGCATCCGATAGGCCATCTCGTACTGGGCGATGCGGGTGTCGATCTCGGGGTCACCGGTTTGGGCGAGATGGGCAGCGTTGAGTGCTGCGATATCATCGAGAAGACGTCGTCTCGATTCGCGACTGATGCCCGGTGGGTTCGCCAGATAGGGCACGGGGTCGCCGGTGTTGCGAAACTTTACGCCTTGGTAGCGGCTGGAGAGAAAGCCACTTCCCCAGTAGTAGTCAAAGAACAGCTGCCCGCAGGTCTTCTCCTTATCCGACGAGGTCATGACCACAAACGCCGGTAGGTTTTCCGTTTCGCATCCGAGTCCGTAGCTCAGCCAGGCGCCCATGCTCGGACGCCCAGGCACCTGACTTCCGGTGAGGAAGAAGGTCACGCCAGGCGCGTGGTTGACCGCTTCTGTATGCATGCTGCGAACAAGACAGAGATCGTCGGCGATGCCACCGATTGCCGGGAGCATTTCGCTCATCTCGATGCCGGCTTTGCCATATTTCTTGAAGGGCTTGATCGATGGCTGGCAGGGCCACTTGGCGTAGCCACTCGACATTGTCGAGAGCCGCGTCGAGCCCCGCACACTCTCAGGGATGTCTTCGCCAGCCCGCTCGCGGATCACCGGCTTGGGGTCGTAGAGATCGACATGCGACGGACCACCTCCCTGCCAGAGCATCACCACCCGCTTGGCTTTCGGCTCGTGGTGGGGCAGTTGTGGGAGGCCAGGCACGGTCGCAGCAGATGCCGGCGTGATCGCAGCGGCCGTGTCACGGCTCAGCAGCGATGCCAACGCGAGTGATCCGATGCCCGATGCGGAGCTGCCGAAGAGCTGCCGGCGTGTGGCATGGGCACGAAGTAGTTCAGACGCGTGCCAGAGGTTGTGCATGGGTGACTCTTCGAGTGGTGCTGCTGGTGTCGATCACTCTCGCGTGAGGGCTTCATCAAGATTCAGAATGGCCAGGCAGACCGCCGTGATCGCGGCATGCTCTGAGACCGCGAGGCTTTCATCACGCGGGCTTTCACCCACACGCACGAGAGCTGCGGCCAGTTCGCCCTCGGCGGAGTAGAGCTCAGCCTGCCGCTGCCAGGCGTTGAGCAAGACAGCGAGATCGTCTTCGGTTGGGCTGCGGCCAACGACGCGGCGAAAAGCTGCGGTGAGCTGACCGGCGGCATCAGGCTGTTCATGCATCACCTGCTCGGCAAGCACACGAGCTGCTTCCACCCAAGTCGGATCGTTGAGGGTGGTGAGGGCATGGAGAGGAGTGCTTGTGTGGCTAGAGCGAACGGTGCAGGTGCGGCGGTTGGCCGTGTCGAACATGTTGGCGGGCGCGACAGTCCGCCTCCAGAAGGTGTAGAGGCTACGGCGATAAAGGTCGCTGCCGTGAGACGCGGGGTATGTGAAGTCGCGTTCTTTGGTGATCGCCAGCGATTCCCAGATGGCATCAGGCTGATATGGATAGACAGGCTTTCCACCCACTGTTCGCTCCAGCAGTCCTGCCGAGGCGAGCGCCACATCCCGCAGTAGCATCGATGGCATGCGAAACCGACTGGCCCTCGCATGCAGTCTGTTTTCAGGGTCAGCGGCGAGCAGTTCTGGTGTGACGTGGCTGGACTGACGATAGGTGGCGCTGGTCACGAGCAGACGGTGCATCGCCTTCATGCTCCAGCCCTGGTCTCGAAACTCCACAGCCAGCCAGTCGAGCAGGTCTTTGTGCAGCGGATACTCACTCTGCACTCCCATGTCTTCAGTGGTCTTCACCAGCCCCGTTCCGAAGAAGGTCTGCCACATGCGGTTGACCTGCACCCGTGCGGTGAGTGGATGCTCGGGCAGAAAAAGCCATTGAGCGAAGCCGAGTCGGTTTCGGGGGAGGTCGCCTGGCAGCGGCGGGAGAAAGCCCGGAGTCTCAAAGGTCAGCACATCGCCGATCGGCGAAAGATACGCACCACGGTCGAGCCTGCGGGTTTCCCGCGGCTTGTCATCGCTCATCACCATCACCCGTGGGATCTGGTCTTTGCGATAGCTCTCAAGCTGCTGGCGGGTTTCGCTGAGGCTCTTCGCACCAGGTAGCTGGCCGACAGTCTCAGCACGAACGGTCTTGTCAAAGTGGGCCCGCAGTTGCGTCTCGATCGCCCCCTTTTGGTCATCGCTGCGGTCGGCCTCGGGCACCGCCAGCAGGGTGACCAGCTCATCTGGGAGGGCCGCATCAGCGGCGTTGCCATCACCACTGAGACCCTTCTTCCAGGCCGCAAACGCCACGTCAGCAACCGGCGCAAGTTCTTCTTCGAGGCTCGTAATGCGGCTCTCAAACGCACTGATCTTTGCCTTGTTTTCTTCGGTTGGCAGTTCAAGCAGTGGTGGTGCCACGCGAACACGTGATGAAAAGAAGCTCGGCGTGCCAGACTCAGGCACCCGGTTAAAGAGGTCGAGGATGCGGTAGTAGTCGACCTGTGTGGCGGGGTCATACTTATGGTCATGGCACTGGGCGCAGGCCATGGTCAGCCCGAGCCATGTCGTGCTTGTGGTGTCGACTCGGTCAAACAGGTTGACGAACCGCTGCTCTTCGGGAATCGCCCCACCCTCTCCGTTGAGCAGATGATTGCGGTTGAAGCCACTGGCGACTTTTTGGTCGACGGTCGCCTCGGGCAGGAGATCACCGGCAAGCTGTTCGATCGAGAAGCGGTCAAATGGCATGTCGTCATTCAGGGCGGTGACCACCCAGTCGCGCCAGATCCACTGCCAGGTGTCGCCATCCTGTTGAAAGCCGTTGGAGTCGGCGTAGCGGGCGGCGTCGAGCCAAGGGAGTGCCATCCGCTCGCCGTAGTGCGGGCTGGCGAGCAGCCGATCGACCAGTTTCTCATAGGCGGCGGGATCATCGTCGGCAACGAAGGCATCGACCTCGGCAGGAGTCGGCGGAAGGCCAAGGAGATCGAGCGTAAGCCTGCGAATCAGCGTGCCACGATCCGCTTCGGGCGAGGGTGTGATGCCTTCCGCCTCAAGCCTGGCGAGGATGAACTGGTCGATCGGCGTGCGGGGCCAGTCGCTCTGGCGGATATCCGGCAACGCCGGTCGGTCTGGAGCGATAAACGCCCAGTGATCTTGGTAGGCCGCACCCTCAGCAATCCACCGCTCAAGCAGCCGTTTCTGGTTCTCACTCAGCTGCCGGTTGGAGTCGGGGGGCGGCATCACCACATCGGCGTCTGAGGAGTGGATTCGCTCAAGCAGCGTGCTGGCACCTGGCACACCCGGTACGACAGCGGCTGAGGCCACGGCGTCTTCGCGGACGTCGAGCCGCAGATCTGCCTGCCGCTTGGCGGCGTCTTGGCCGTGGCAGTAGAAGCAGTTCTCGGAGAGGATCGGCCGGATGTCGCGGTTGAAGTCGACCGCTGCGGAAGGCAGGTCGTCGGCCTGTGCCGACGTCAGCATGACCAGGGAAAACAGGATCAACCAGCTGACGGCCCGCAGCCTCCAGCCCACGACCTCAAACAGCCGACAGCGAACATGAACGATTGCAGGCGTGCGATCCATGCGAGAATCGATCCCGGTGGAGAGGAGGCGAACGCCCCGCGTCGCCGACTTCACAGCCAACGAGACATGCACCGCATCCGGCGAGGTTGCCGGGGGTGCTTTGCCCGAAGGCGAAGCCGCGGACCGCAACTGGTCGATCAGCGGGATACCCTGAACGCTCGTATTCTACCTCCCTCAGAAAGCCTCGGCCAATCGGCCGTGAGGAACCCTCGCAATGCCTCTTCCGGCCCACTGTGACCTGTTGATTGTCGGTGCTGGGGCCGCCGGCCTGTTTGCATCGATCCATGCCGGCCGGGCAGCGGCGACAGTCGAGCCCGCGGTGTCGGTCGTGGCGGTCGACACCGCTCGCAAGATTGGTGCGAAAATCCTGGTGGCGGGTGGTGGCCGCTGCAACGTGACGCACCATCAGGTCGCCGCGAGTGATTATGCCGGGAGCACACCCGCAGCGATTCGAAAAGTGCTCAAGCGGTATGGCGTGGACAAAGTGGTCGCGTTCTTTGCAGCAGCTGGTGTGGAACTCAAACGTGAGGACACAGGCAAACTCTTTCCAGTTTCCGACTCGGCCCGCACGGTCCTCTCCGCACTCCTACGGGAATCAGCGGAGGTCGGCGTTACAGTCGTCCATCCTGCACGCGTGCAGTCGATCACTCGCTTGGAGCCTTCGGAGAATCCAGGCTTTCGTGTCGAGACGGAAGCCGGAGTGATCTGTTCCGAGCGGGTGATCTTGGCAACTGGCGGCCGCTCTCTGCCCAAGAGTGGCTCCGATGGCTCTGGCTTGAGGCTTGCCGCCTCGCTTGGCCATCAGCTCACCGAGCCGATCCTGCCGGCGCTTGTGCCCCTGGTGCTTGCAGATGGCCATTTCATCCGCGGGCTCTCGGGCTTAACCCTGCCAACCCGGCTGACGCTCACTGGTGCGAGTGGCAAGCGACTCTGTTCAGCAGAGGGCAGCACGTTGTGCACCCATCAAGGGCTCTCCGGTCCAGCTGTTCTCGACATCAGCCGGCATTATCTACTCGCGAACCATGCGGACAGGCATGTCCGGCTCTGCATCGACTGGCTACCGATGCTGCCCGCTGAGGAGTTGGAGTCACAACTGCAAGATGCCCGAGGCCGTGGCGGGCTCTCCGTGTTGCGAAGCCATCTCCCAGAAAGACTTGCACGTGTGCTCTGTGAGGAAGCAGCCTGTCCTCTGACAGGTGACATTCCCAAAGACGCGCGGCGGCGGCTGGTGCGGCTGGTGTCGGCGATGCCACTTCCCGTTGTCGGTGATCGTGGCTTTGCCGTCGCTGAGGCAACCGCCGGCGGAGTGCCCTTGTCTGAGGTGCGGCTTGAGACGATGGAGAGCCGGATCTGCCCAGGACTTCACCTTGCCGGTGAGGTGCTCGATGTGGACGGGCGAATTGGCGGCTTCAACTTCCAATGGGCATGGGCGAGCGGCTTCGTTGCGGGAACGTCGGCTCTAGCGGGGCTTGTGGCGAATCGACTGCCAGCAAACGAGACGCCGCCTGTGTGACCTGTTCGACGGAGATGTCGTTCATCGAGGCTTCACCGAGTGGCCACCGCAGCTCTGTCTGGGACTGCTCGGCCCAACGCTGGCTGAGCCGATGACTCCAGCCCTGGCGGAGATGACGGCCCCGAACCACCTCGCATGCGGTTCCCCAGGGATGCCACTGATTCGGATCGCTTGGACCAAACAGGACCGCAACCGGGGTGCCGAAGGAGGCTGCGAGGTGGGCAAGCCCCGTGTCGACACCGAGATAGAGGTCCATCTTTGCCAGAAAGGCCCCCGTTTCAGCAAGCCGCAGATCCTTCGAGAAGTCATGCACATGCTGCCGATGCTCAGGCTGCATGAGGTCACGAATCGACTCGTGGGCAGCGATGTCACGCGGAGCACCGCAGAAGCAGATCTCACTGTCCTGGTGTGCCACGAGCCAGTCTGCAGCGGCCGCCATGCGGTCGAGGGGCCACTCGCGAATCGTGTTGGTGGCCTTGGGCGCGATGAACACCAGCCGGCGTCCCGAAGGCAGATCGGCAATGACCTCGGCGGCCCGATGGGCAGCCTGCTCTGATGCCCAGTTCTCGTTGTGCCCGTCATCGACCTCGAGTCCGTCGCCACGAAGCAGGTCGAGGAAGTGTTCCGCCTCATGGCGGGTGTCTGCGATCGGGACGGATCGTGTGAGCAGGGGGCTGCGTCCTTGAAAGCGTCCACCAACGCGATGCGGGATGCCAGCGAGCCAGACCAGCAGACTGCTGGAGAATGATCGCTTCAACAGATAGGTCCGCGTGTAGCCGCGAGCCTTCAGCCGAGACGCGTTCTCAAGAATGTTGCTCAGCGAACGTGGCAGCACACCCTTCACCGCGGCAGGGCGTTGCCAGGGGATCAGCTCATCTTTATACGGACACTCCGAGAGCACCGAGCCACTGCCGGGATCGACGAGCACATCGATCGTGGCATTCGGAAAGTTGCGACGGAGATTCCGCAGAAAGGGAATCGCCAGCAGTGTGTCACCGATGTACCGATTTCGCACGACGAGAATGCGTTCGTCAGCTGAGTCAGACGGTGGGTGTGCCATGCCAATCTCCTAGCGGGCAAAGCCCACGAAGAAGCTGAACAGCTGCTGGCTGTCGTAGGGGGCGTAGGCGACCGGGACGGCAAAGTCGAGCGCGATTGGTGCTGGCCCCATCGCAGGAATCGTGATTCGCAGACCAAAACCGGGAGCGACACGCATGTTTTCAATTGAGACGTTGCTCTCGACCGTACCGAAGTCGGTGAAGACCACACCTCGCAGTGAGTCGTCCGCCGTGATCGGAAACAGATACTCGATGGTGTTGAGCCACTCAAACGGACCACCAACGATGGCTCCGTTCTCACGAGGACTCGCTCCGCGGAACACGAAGCCACGCAGGGTGTTGTAACCACCAGCAAAGAAGTTGTCGTACGCAGGCGTGTCCGGACCGCTCATGCCGAGCACCGAACCGACTGAGAGCACATGCCGGCCGGAGCCGTCAGGCCGCTCGTTGAGCAGGAAGTACTGCCGGGCCTCGAGGATTCCACGGGGATAGACGAAGGTGCCGATGACCTGCTCGAACTCAAACGTCAGCAGGTGTCCCTGGGTTGGCAGGAACGGGCTATCTCGTGTGTCGTGGATAATGCCACCAGAGAAACCGTAGACGCTGTTGGTGCCGAGCATGTCATTGATCGCAGGAGCAGACACGCGGGGCTCAAATACGTCGACGCTCTCACCGCGGAAGCCTGCGTTCACCGACAGGTCGGGAGCGAAGGCAAACTGATAGCCCAGGCCGACTCGTCCGCCGACACGACCCTCAGCCCAGTCGTAGAAGTAGCGGGTGTAATAAGAGGCGCTGGTGGAGAGGCCGATGCGGGTGTCGAACAGATAGGGCTCTTGGAAGGTGGCCGTGTACCGCTGCAGCTGGGTGCCAGGCGCGGCCTCCAGTCGGAAGCGTTGGCCTGCCCCGCGGAAGGCCGTGCCGTTGCGGATGTCGTCCCAGCTGGTGGGCAGCCGGAAGAGGTCGAAGTTCTGCTCGTCGATCACGATGTTGCCGACGAGGCCGGCATTGGAGTTCACGCCTGCACCGATCATCAATCGGCCGGTCTGCGTCTCTTCAGCATCGATGTCGACCACCACATAGGGCTCGTTGCCGGGGAACACTGGAGGTGGCTGATCTGGAAATCCAGCACCGGGAAAGGGCTGGCCGGGAATCACGCTCGGTGGAAAGCCCTGGCCATAGCCAGGCTGGGCACCCGGGGCCATCGGCGGCAGTGCACCGCCGTAGCCGACAGCGGGTGGAATGCCTCCCGGTGGCTCCACCTGACCGGGTGAAGGCAGCTGGGCAACGCGGGGAGCAGGCGGCGCGGTCGACTGAGAGTAGTTGAGTGTTTCGGGGCCGGCTGGCGCCAACGGAGAGCCACCCCACGGCTGAGCGGTACCACCACCGGGGCTCTGGCCACGCCAGATCGTGCCGCTGGCTGCTGACTGGCTCTCAGTCGCGGTGGCAGTGGCAGCGGAGCTCTCTCCGGTGTCTGGCTGGGAATCGCCATAGACCTCCGCCTCAACCAGCGTGCCTTCCAGCGAGAGGTCGAGCACGACGTCTTGCGGCTCACCGTCGGGGCTCTGCCCTCGGAAGCCCGGGCCTCCGGCGAGCTGTGTGTCGCCAGCATCAGGCTTTGAGAAGACGATCCGTGGACCTTCTCCCTTGGCTGGATCGTTGAGGAACAGGCTGCTCGACTTGAGGCGTCGCTCATCGGCGCGAAGCTTACGGATATCGAGGATGTCACCAGGTCGCAGCGAGAGCCGATTGAGGATCGTGCTATGTCGGGTGTGCGGGTGTTCGCCATTGATGCGGACATTGATCTTGCCCACCCGATACCGCTGTCCTTCGGCCACGTTGTAGACGAGATCGAGCTGGCCCGGCTCTTCAAGAAAGCGGGGGTCGGCGCGGATGTCTGCAAACACGAAGCCACGACCGCCATAGATGTCTCGGATCAGCCCGAGATCGGCATCCATCTTTGACTGGTTGAAGAACTCACCGCTGGCGAGCTTGAGGTCCCGCTCGAGAAACTCACCCTTGAATCGGGTGTTTCCCACAAACGACACGTTGCGGACCTTATAGCGGGGGCCCTCGTTGATCACGAACGTCAGGAACGTCCAGTCCCGCAGAGCCCCGTGGACCACCTCGATTTCACGTCCAACGCGAGCCTGAAAGAAACCAAGACTACGGTAGTAGGCCGTCAGCATCTCCACGTCAGCGTCGACCTTTTCACGGTCGATATCTCCTCCAAGCAGCCAGAACATGCCAGGCTTGCTCTGGATCTGGGTCAGCAGACGGGCATCCGAGGCGATCTCGTTACCGACGAATGTGGTCCATAACGATTTGCGAGCCCGGCCCTCGTCGATCAGGAACACCGCGCCACGGTCGCCAGGCTTGTTGCCCTCAACGGTGGTGACCTTGGCCGCGTCGTAGCCCTTCTCGTGGTAGAAGGCCTCAACGCGTCGCCTCGCTTCTTCGACGACGTACGGATCCATTGAATCGCCGACGTCGATCTCAGCATGCTTGCCAAGCGTGCGGGTGGTCACCCGTTGGTTGCCCACAAATCGCACGTGGCCGAGCATCGGTCGCTCAACCACCTGAAAGATCACCACAATGCCTTCGGCGACCCGTACGTACTTCGGGTGCACATCCACGAACTTCCGCGAGCGGTGCAGGCTGCGGACGTCCTCCTCGATCATCGACGGATCGAAAACCTGGCCTGCCCGCGTCATCAGCGTTGGCAGTTTGGCAACCTCGGTCACCTGATTGCCTTCGATTCGCACTTCGATGATGCGATTGGTTTCCTCAGTCGGCGTGGCAGTTTCCACCGCCGCAAGCGGCTGCACACCACCGTCTGTGGGATCTGCAGGAAGAGAGCCTGACGGAGACCCAGGAGGAGACCCAGGAGGAGACGATGGGTACTGGGCGCGGGCAGTGGCAGCCGTGCTCGCCGCAGTGGCGAACAAGACCATCACCAGGCCGAGCAGAGCGGTGGCTCGGCTCGGCACAAACCGCGGCATGATCTGGTGGAGTGGGCGCATGTGTGGCGTCGGCAAAGGGAGCGTCTTTCTCGAGCCCGTATGGGGCGGAGAGAAATACTGAACCGATCGCTCACACCACAACCCGAAATCCTCGACCTGTTTTCGCGCGACGAGACACAGCGGCGAATCGACAGGGTGAAGGGCCACGCTCGTTTTCCAGGCTTTCCCAGAGTGCCGAAAAATGTTGACCATGGACGAAAGCGTGGGGTACGTTCGAGCAGGAAGTCAGTTCTCACTCGTTTTTCACCGAGAACTACCTGCCCGCTGGCACATGCTGCCGAATGGGCCACGCAGCTGAGAGCGATCCATGCCCCCCAAGATCATCGATCTGAAGAAGACCGAAGATCCTCGGGATGTGGTGCATCTTGCCGTGCAGGCGTTAGCGGAGTCACGGGCGGTCGTGTTTCCCACTGAGACCGATTACGTCATTGCGGTGGCAGCTCGCCGCGATGGTGTTGGGCAGGTCACCGGCCTGGCGGTGTCGCGGGAGCGTGAGCCGCTGCTGTCGCTGGCGGTGAAGAGTGCTGATGAGGCGCTTGACTGGGCGCCGCGACTCACTGGCGTCGCACAGCGAATCGCTCGGCGGTGCTGGCCTGGGCCTGTCACGATCCTCGTCGACGACGATCATCCTGAGAGTCTTGTCCATCGGCTGCCGGAGGCCTCTCGTCAGGCAGTTGTGGGGCAAGGGCGGCTGCGGCTGCGGGTTCCTGGGCATCCCCTTCTCGGCGACTGCCTGCGGATGCTCGATGGCCCAGTGGCCCTGGTGGAGCCAGCCCCTGCAGGAGCTGGGATCCCGGTCACGGCGGAGGAGTGTCTTCAGCGGTGTGACGATCGCGTGGCGTTGGTTCTGGATGACGGACGCACCCGGTATGCGGAGTCTTCCACGACCATCGCTGCGGATGAACACAGCTTTGCCGTGGTGCGGCCAGGGGTGATCGCGGAAGAAACCGTCCGGAGGCTGGCCAGTCTGATGGTCCTCTTTGTGTGCACGGGCAACACCTGCCGCAGTCCGATGGCTGAGGCGTTGTTTCGCGACATGGTTGCCAAGAAACTTGGCTGCCGACCGGATGAGGTCGAGTCGAATGGGGTGATCGTCGCGAGCGCTGGGATTGCCGCCTGGGCGGGTGGACGTGCCAGTGGCAACGCGGTGGAAGCGATGGACGAGCGAGGTATCGACCTCACGGCCCACGCCAGTCAGCCCTTGAGCGACGAGCTGATTCAGCAGGCCGACGTGATCTGGACCATGACCAACTCCCACCGAGCGGCGATCACCAGCCAGTTTCCGGAGGCAGCCGCCCGGGCTGCGGTGCTCTCCCCAGACCGCCGGGATGTGCTCGATCCAATTGGCGGTCCGCTGGCGGTCTACCGCGAATGTGCCCGGCAAATCCACGATCATCTTGCTGCTCGGCTGCAGACACTCGATCTTGGCCCCAAACGGGGGTAGATTCGTGTCTCCAGGGTAGCGGTGGATGAACGTGCCCGGTGGCATCTCGGAAGGGGATCGCATGCGGATCGCAATTGGAAGTGACCATCGTGGGGTTGAGTCCCGTTTGCGGCTGATTGGGCTGCTGGAGCGGCTCGGCAACGAAGTGATCGACTGCGGCACCGACGGCGAAAATCCAGTCGATTATCCAGACGTGGCAGCTGCCGTGGCCAACCAGGTAAGCGACCACACGGTTGACCGGGGAATCCTGCTGTGCTGCACCGGTGTGGGGATGGCGATCGCGGCCAATAAGGTGGCTGGAGTGCGTGCAGCGACCTGTCATGACGAAGTGACCGCGGAGATGAGCCGCCGGCACAATGACCTCAATGTGCTCTGTCTTTCCGCAGAAATGATCGGTCCGGAAGTGCAGGAAAAGATGATCCAGACCTGGCTTTCGACCGCTTTTGAGGGGGGGCGGCACGCTCGTCGGGTTGAGAAAATTGCGGCTCTCGAGGCTGTCTGCGGCGAAAAGGCCCGAGAAAAGGCAGGCTGACAAGGCAACTGCGGAGCCTTGGGGCAGCCGCACAAAGTCGTCATGTCGTACCGATCGTGCCGTCGCCGGTTGGTTCAGAAGTCTGCAATTTGCTCTCGGATTGATTGAACCGGAAAACGCCGTTGCTATCGTCGGAGTTAGGTGGCACGAGCCGCCGTGATCATTCCGAGGATGCAGCCCGATGCCGATTGCCCGTCACCCCAGTCCTGAAGACGTGGACTGCCTGCTCCGCAACGCTGAACTGCGTGATCAGATCGAGCCATATCTCGACGAGTCGATCCATGAAATCGACTTCTCGTCGATGCCAACGGCGGTCGAAAATCGCTTCTTGGAGTCGATGCTCGCCTGGGAGCAGGCGCCGATGTCGCCGATCTCTCGCTGGTTTTCTCCGCCACTTTCGCTCTCCCCTGCCGGTCTGCTCGAGGACCACGAGGTGCGTGAGCGGCTCTGGGAGACCATCGAACAGCTATTTTCCAAGCGGGTTGTGCTCGACTACGCCGATCATCTCAGCGACCGCGAGCTCTACTGCCTGATCCGTCGGGATATCCTGCCCGCGGCGATCAAGCGGGTG
>Ga0255769_10004219_pt1 | contig 14081 bp, 15 predicted proteins | sample 041ome_9_FD_179637 | JGI IMG/M metagenome (GOLD analysis project Ga0255769, IMG submission 179637) | Coastal salt marsh microbial communities from the Groves Creek Marsh, Skidaway Island, Georgia - 041413US metaG (version 2) | ecosystem: Environmental > Aquatic > Marine > Intertidal zone > Salt... | reverse complement strand
CCATGGCGGGACACCTGCTGGCTGCTGGTCATGAGCTTCAGGTATACAACCGTACTGCTGAAAAAGCCCAATCGTTGGTTGATAAGGGCGCATTAAGTGCCGGCACCCCAGCCGAGGCCGCCAGCGGAGCAGACATAGTCATCTCTATTGTTTCCCGAACAGAAGATGTACTTCAGGTGCTTACTGGTGATGACGGCGCGGTTCAGTCAGCATCTCCGGGTTGCCTGTTTATTGATATGAGTACTATTGATTCGAGTGCCACAAAAAATCTTGGAAAAGAGCTCAATGCCAAGGGTATAGAGTTTATCGATGCGCCCGTGTCTGGCGGGGAAGGTGGTGCGATCAATGCATCCTTAACTATTTTCTGTGGTGGGTCAGCTGAAAATGTTGAACGCGCTCGTCCAGTACTGGATTGTATGGGTAAAAAAGTAAACCACATGGGCCCCTGTGGTGCGGGGCAGACAGCAAAAGCCTGTAACCAAATTCTTGTTGCGGGTGCACTGCTGGGTGTTGCCGAGGCGCTGGCTTATGGCAGTAAAAATGGACTGGATTTACATCAATTGGTTGAAGCCACCAGTGGCGGTTCAGCCAGGAGCTGGCAACTCGAAAATCTGGGTAGTGCCATTGCCAATGACAACTTCAAACCCGGTTTTATGGTGGAGCTCATGGAAAAAGATCTGGGAATGATTCTGGATGCCAACCCGGAAGATGTGAATTTACAGGTAACCCGGGCCACCATTGAACGTTTGCAGGCACTTATGGATCAGGAGTTAGGTAAATTGGGAACCCAGGCTGTGTTTATGACATTTGGCTCCAATTAATGAATCTGTTTCTTTTCGCAATTCTGGTCTTTTTGCTGGTATTCGCTTTTGGCTACCTGCCGTTTATTCGCAAGCTAGCTTCTGGCCCTCACGTCCTGGGTCGAATGACTGCCTTGGCAGGGGGCTTCCTAATCGGCGCCGCATTATTGATAGCCTTGCCCGAAGGTTTTGAAGTTTATTTACATGCGGCAGAAGGCGGTGATTTCAGTGGTCGCTCGGGCTGGGTGCAGCCCGCGTTTATTGCCGGACTGGCAGTGCTGGGCGGCTTTCTGATGATGCTTATTTTGGAAGGTTTTGGTTTTGGTCACGATGTTCACGAAGAACACCACGATCACTCTCATGAGCATGGGCATGAACACATCAATCATCCGGAAGGCAGTGCCAAGATGCTTGTTGTTGGTTTAAGCCTGCATGCCTTGATGGATGGTTTTGCCATAGGTGCGGCTTATGCACTGGGAGAGTTGGCTCTATCATTACAACTGGCACTGGTTATCCTGATGCACAAATTTCCGGCGGCATTCAGTTTATCGGCCTACAGCCTGCATGAGCGCCACGATAAAAAACGTTCAATGACCGACCTCTTGCTTTTTGCCATAGCAACGCCACTGGCTATTATGATTTCAGGGACATTGTTTTCCACGATTGACCACGGCTATATTGGTCTGATGCTACTCTTTAGTGCGGGCACGTTTATCTACGTTGCCACTGTGGATGTACTACCCAATATTCATGTTCAGGAAAGGTCCAGGGAAACGCTTTGGCTGGTTTTGGCTGGGATAGCGGCTATGGTTATTTTATCTGCTTTGATAGGCGTACTGGTGCCTGACGGGCATCTACACTAGTCGGACTAAGACAGACGCCCGTGCATCGGGCGTCTTAGTGGAGAGACTCTTCTGTGCTTTAGATTATGCTGGATCTGCTCAGTGGCAGATATCGAGCCCTTCCTGCCATGTTTGCCCAAGGTCATCAATGGAAGCCCATTGATCATAGGGAACACAGGCCGTGTGGTAGACACAGGTGTTGTTGACGACTTCACCCAGCTCACGCCACATACATACTGGCCTGTCGTTGTAGAAGGGGTCGCCGGTAACATCGACGTTGCGACAGATATAGCCAAGCTCTGTGCTATCCGACGCCGCTGTACAGTCTTCGCTGGTTAATCCCAGACCTGCAGCTTCACAGGCAGGAGGATGTATTCTCCAGCGCGTGTCGTTAAGTTTTCTGGCATTTTTCGCATACGCATCGGCATCAAACAGTTCATTGGTCGGGTCGAGGCAATCAGCACTGAACTCTGAAAGGACACTGATGTTGTTACCGTCATCTACATTGTCAGGTATCCATAATCCGTCGATGAGGGCAACGGTTCCCTCGACCAGGTCGCGGCCAGCCTGTGGGCCCCATGCACGCTGGCTTCCGTAAGCGCCGCCTGCAAGGGTCTTCTGCGGGGCTACATAGTCACCTGACCCGGCTAGCTGAACCACAAAGGTCTGAACGGCTTCGCTGCGTTCCTGAATTCGCACACCGAAATCTGTATAGAGTTCGAAAGGGTTGGTGGCAAAGGCCATGTCACCCAATCTCAACACGTAAACCTCAACTGGCAAAACGCTGCCATCGGATTTGGTTAGCGGGACATGTTCGGTTACATGGGCAAAGAGAGGATTCCACTCAATATTTTCCTGCATGGTGGGAAGTATCTCGGTGACTGCGCTGGTGATCTGGTCGGCGATGCGCTCCCTGAGGCCTTCGCCGGTCAGTTCCTGCATGCGACCCTCTGCCCGTCGGTGGATCATGGGTCGTTCAGATTGATCACCTGCGGCCGAAGCCTGTGGCAGGATGTATAGATCCTCACCCAGCTGTTCACGCAACGCCAGCCGTGTCTCGTGCCAGAAATCAGCGCTGATTTCAAAACGAACCTCATCATTCTGGGAAGGAGAAGCCATGTTAATGACAACCCCTGTGAGCTCTTCATTTTCATCCCAGGTGTAAAGCAGGTTGACTGAGTGATCTTCCCAGCCCTCGACATTGACAAAGTCAGGATGATCAGTTGCTCCATACATGGTGGTGCTGCCGTCGGCATAGGACATAATCCTGTTGTGACCGACCACGGCATAATTTAAGCCGAAGCTAATACCTCCAGGCTGGCGGGTTTGCCAGGCCTGGACGGCCGCCTCGGCAATAAGTGGAACAGCATAATCCACGTACTCGCCTGGCAGCATAACGGTATCGAATTTATCGGCCCATTGTTCGGCTTGTCTGGGACGGAGCAACGCTTCAAGCCCGGCGGCGGTAGCGTTTGCGCTCAATACTGGTGCAGAGTGGGAATGCGTGGCGCTTAGAACGACTTCGGGAAAATCCTCACCAGAAAGCGCTTCCCTAACCATTTCGCGCACACGACCGCGCATATCTCCACCACCCCTTATTTCATCAGGGATGCCAACAACGTCTAGACTTACGAGAATGACACCCTCGCCTGAATCAGATTCAAGTGCCAGTGCTGTGGCCATAATGGGGTCTTTCACACCCTCTGAAATTCTTGAATAGCGCTGACCAGAAAGGTATACCGGTGCATCCGGGGTGATATCAACAGAGGACCAGCCTATTTGCATCATCTCTCTGTCCGTCGCCGGAGATGGATTATTGACCGACGAATTATTAGAAGTGGAGTCAGAGCATGCAGCAAGACCGGCAATCGTTAAAAAAAACAGTATCAGACTTTTTGATATCCGGTAAATGAATGAATGTTTCATCTTTTTCCCCCATTGGAAAGTTGACGGTTAAAACCCTTCGTATACTATATTCAATCGCGCTGCCTCAAAAAGCAAGTTCATATACTGAAAGTGCCCGCCTGTTAACCGCTATGCACAAAGAAGAGGGAAGGGATCTCATCTGGAAACTAGCCGATCTTCGTTGGCGATTCTATGCCGATATGCTAGCTTCCCCGGCGGATTGAACAAATCACCTTCCAGTGAATTTTAACGAACAAGAGAGACCGATGATGAGCAATCCAGCCGTCCCGCAAGAAATCACCATTGAAATGATGCGCGAATCGTTATATAGCGCTGTAGTCGCCGATGCGCTGGATAGCCTGGGTTACAAAAACAGCTCGCCCCGGATCCAGCTGCGCTCGATCACAAATCAGGGCATGCTCGTAGGGCGATGTAAAACCACGCTTTGGACGGACATGGCTCATAACGATCCCAGCCCTTACGATCTTGAGCTTAAGGCCGTCGATAGTTGTCAGCCCGGTGACGTAATCATTGCGGCAGCGGGAGGTTCAATGCGTTCAGGTATCTGGGGTGAACTCTTATCTACTGCCTCGCACAATTCTGGCTGTATTGGCACTATCGTTCACGGTGCTGTCCGTGACGTCGACAAGATGAAGGCCATGGGTTTCAACGTCTATGCGCTGGGTACCTGTGTTTACGACAGTCAAAATCGTCAGCGCGTAGTTGATGTAGATGTCCCGGTTGAAATCGAAGGGGTCGTCTTTGACTCGGGCGATCTTGTATTTGCCGACGACGACGGAGTCGTCGTCGTCCCCAAAGCCATTGAAAAAGAGGCGATCTCTGCCGCTTGGGCCAAAGTTCATGCTGAGAATATTACCCGCGATGCCATTAAGGGTGGGATGAAAGCTACAGCAGCTTATGAGAAATTTGGAGTGCTTTGATCTTGTTATGAATACCGCCTGATATTAGCGATAGCAGAGGAAATCAAGGCCAGCTTTGCTGGCCTTTTTTGTGATTGTTTATTGATCTATAAGAGGAGATTTTTGCCAATTGGGTAATAGACTGAAGCCGCATTTATGAGGCCAACTGCAGTCAGCTCCCTCACGCTATATATTTCAACAGGGATACCATATTCCTCGCGTATTTTCTCGGTCAGAATTGCAAAGTCACCATCCCCGGATGCCAGCACGATTACATCCGATTTTTTTGCGCAATCTAGAGCATCAATGGTGATCCCCACATCCCAATCTCCTTTCGATGAGCCGTCCGATCGCTGGATATAGGGCTTTAACCTTACCTGGAAACCGATAGCGCTAAGAATATTCTGGAATTGCTTTTGCTTTTCGTCACCCCTGTCAATGGCATAAGCAAATGCATTGATCACGGTTCTTTCGTGTGTGGCCTTGGCCCAAAACTTGTTGTAATCAAAGTTTTTGCCATAAACGCTTTTGCTGGTGTAGTAGATGTTTTGCACATCGACTAAAAGACTAACTCTTTCAGTTTTGTTCATCTGTTATTACGAGTTAATGAGTTTAGCTCTATGGTATTAGGCTATTTTCTTGGGCCTATCACGGCATGGTGAACTTCAGTAAAAGCCGCCGGTTTGTCTTCTATGTAGTGTTGCAATGCTTCGCTCATGACTCGAAAAGCAAGGTTGTCCCAAGGGATATCCTCAATGCCCAGCAGCTCAATTTTTGATGATTCTGGGGTCACCTCAAAGTTTGGCGAACGCATTTTGGCCAGATAGATAAAGTAGACCTGATCTATGTGTGGAATGTTGTATATGCCGTGCAGACGTTCAATATCAACCTCAGCCCGGCTTTCTTCCCAGGTTTCGCGAATAGCCCCCTGTTCGGTGGTCTCACCCAACTCCATAAAACCAGCAGGGAGTGTCCAGAAGCCCAGGCGTGGTTCAATGCCTCGTTTGCATAAAAGGATCTTGTCTTCCCAAATGGGGAGGCAACCCACAATGATCCTGGGATTGAAGTAATGTATGCTTCCACAATTGTCACAGCAATAGCGCTCCCGGTCATCTCCCTTGGGAACCAGTAGTGAAATTGTGTGGCCGCAATTAGAGCAGTAGTTCATTGGGTGTTGGTTTCAGTTGTTTTGATTAGACCAATAAATCTTACATATAGTCGTCATTATATTGTGCCCCATCATAATCTTTTTTCACCGCAATTCGATGAACTGAGCCCATTAAGTTCCGATGTCCATCTCAGTGATATGAATAATACGGCTGCCGTGCTTGCGGTTATTGCCAATCTGGAGGATCGTCCTGAGATTATTTTTACCCGACGTGCGGATCACATGAATTCGCACAGTGGTCAGGTCTCTTTTCCTGGTGGAAGGTGGGAAGAAGGGGATGCTGATTTATCCAGTACTGCATTGCGAGAAACGGAAGAAGAGATAGGTTTGCCCCCTTCGGCCATTCAGTTAAAAGGTACGCTCAAGCCCAGATTATCGCGCTATGGCCTATACGTTCTTCCTTATGTCGGCGTTATGCATGAGACTGTGGAGATCATTCCCAATCCGGAAGAAATCGCCAGTGTGTTTCATGTGCCACTGAGTTATTTCGTTGAAAACCAGCCTGATCGCATTGATCTATTGCAACGAAATGGCGTGCGTATTGTTGCCCCTGCCTGGAATTATCAGGATTATGATATCTGGGGTTTAACTGCCATTTTTACGCAGGATCTATTACATAGATTGGGTGTCAGGCTAAATTTTTCCGGAGTGCCCAGAGAGAAAAGAGGTTCCTCGGGGGGTTCTGCGGATGAATGATGATAAATCTGTAGTCGAGTCGCCCTGTCGATCCCTTTGCAAGCTGGATTCTCACAATGTTTGTATGGGCTGTTACCGAAAGTCTAGTGAGATAAATTTCTGGACGACATACAGCAATGAGCAAAAGCGCGAAATTATAGAGAAAGCAGAAGCGCGTCGAGCTGAGGCTGAAAAATAAACCCCTGACGCCGATAACTAGTCTTCGTTTTCTTTTTGCGGTAAAACCGGTATCCGGGTAACCCGCATTTTTTCTATAACCTTATCGCCCAGTGACAGAGTCTCTAATCGATACTGGCCTTCAAGCATAAGACAAACCAGTCCGTCGGGTAGCGCTTCCAGATGTTCCATTACTAAACCGTTTAAAGTTTTTGCACCTTCAGTGGGGAGCTCCCATTGGGTATCTTTATTAATTTCTCTTAGCGACATCCCGCCATCAATTAAGTACTCGTTTTCACAAATTTTGGTAATGGTCTGGTCGTCATCTTCCTGGGTCATGGTGTAGCTTCCGACAATTTCTTCCAGTAGATCATCGACAGTGACCATTCCTTCGATGTCACCGTACTCATCGACTATAAAACCCAATCTTCTTTTTTGTTTGCGGAAGTTCAAAAGCTGCACTGACAATGGTGTGTTTTCAGGGACAAAATAGGGCTCTTTGGAAAAACGCTTAATAGCAGCTTTGGTGATGGACTCCCCGCCAGCGTGCAGAATACGGTTGAATTTGCGCAGATGAAGTGTTCCAAGGACGTTATTTATATCGCCTTGGTAAACCGGGAGTCGGGTGTGTTCACTGGCTGTAATGATTTGCACCAACTCCTTGATGGGTTGCTCTAGATTAAGTCCGACAATCTCACTTCTTGGAACCATGATGTCATTCACCGTAACCCTCTCCAGATCGAGGATGCCAAGAAGCATGAACTGATTGTGATCAGGGATCAGGTTGCCGGCCTCATCGACTACTGTGCGTAACTCCTCAGAGCTCAGGTGATAATCATTTAGCTTGGTCGGGTCGATTCCAAACAATCGCACCAATGCGTTCGTCAGCCAATTTAAGGCTGACACTGCAGGGCCAAAAATTAACAGGAGAAATTTCAGCAGTCGACTAATTGGAAAAGCGATAGGTTCAGGATGGACTGCAGCAATTGTTTTTGGTGTGACTTCCGCAAAGACCAGCATGATAATCGTAAGTAAAATAGTTGTTAACCAGACGCCAGCCTCGGCGCCAAACCATCGGGAAAACAAGATGCCAGCAACCAATGCAGCGAGAATATTGACTGCGTTATTACCGATTAAGATCAGCCCTATAAGTTTGTCCGGACGCTCAAGCAGGAGCGCGGCCCTGTTGGCAGCAGGGTTGGATTTCCTTAAATGCTTCAGGCGAAAACGATTTAGCGACATCATCGCTGTTTCCGAGCTGGAGAAAAGGGCAGAAAGTATGATTAAAAATACGAGTAACCCAAGCAGGGAACCCGTCGAGGCGTCGTTCAACGCTACTCGTCCTCATTCTTGTGGGCCGTTAATACTGAGACAGTTGCCGTTCAAACGCAACCGGTTGTGAGCTTATATATTACAAGCCTGATCTATCTGATACTCGTTAGCGCCCATATCCTTAATAAGCAGTTTGAGCCCATCGGCAAATAAGCGATGGTCATCGATGATGAGTATGTTCATTTCCCTGAACTAGTCCTTTAGTTGATTAGAGTCTTTAGGCGAGGATCATTTCAATAACAAACTTGCTTCCAACATAGGCCAGTAAAAGTGTGATAAATCCCGCAACGGTCAACTTCATTGCTTTGCTGCCACGCCAGCCAAAAAAATGATGCCCGGCAAGCAGGACAGCAAAAATTAGCCATGAAAGCAGGGAGAAAAAGGTTTTGTGGATCAGGTGCTGGGCAAAGAAATCCACATGGAAAAGCACGCCAGAGACAATAGAGGCCGTTAAAAATAGCTCACCGGCCAGAATCATCTCAAAAAGCATTTTTTCTATGGTTTCCAGGGGAGGCATAAGCGTTCCCAGGGAATGGATGTGTTTATGCTTGAGTTGATAACTGGCGTAAGACATCACCAGGGCGGAGGCGGTGGCAATGGTGATCAAGCCATATGCCAAGATGCTAAGTACTACATGAACCGACACGCCGGGAGATAATTCAGTGAGTTTGGTTGGCTGAAATACCAGGCTCGCAATAATTAAGCCCATGCTTATTGGCACAATGATTAATTCGAGCGCATGCACGGGCTTCTTCAGGCTGCTTAAGGTGACCATGGCGCCAGTAACGGCAAAAATCAGGGAGCCACTTGCGAACAGGCTGAAATCGACGGTGTTTCCAGAAAAAATAATGAGGAGAGCGCCGATAAGATGAAACCCACTGGCGAACAGGCTGATGCTGACCAGCGTTCCTTTTCTGATCGTTGCCTGACCAAAGATTCCCCTGCACAGAAGCACAAGAGTAACGCCATACAGGATAATGGCGAGAACTAACGAAGGTAACTTAATCAGATCAGTAATCATGTGCGCGGAGTTTGTCACACAACAGGTTCCCAGCAAAGCCTCAAATGCCCCAATTACCGGTTACAAGAAAGGGGAAAAGCATCAAAATCAACCTCTCAGTATGCTATGCTCCGCGCCCCTTGGAAATCACGCTCTATCTAGATATCAGTTATGTTTGACAATCTACAGGATCGCCTCGGTCGAACGCTCAAAAAAATTAGTGGGAACGCCCGACTGACGGATGCCAATATCCAGTCAACCCTACGTGAAGTGCGTATGGCGTTACTCGAGGCCGATGTCGCATTACCCGTCGTTAAAACCTTTGTCGATTCTGTGCGCTCCAAAGCATTGGGGCAGAACGTTAGTAAAAGCCTCAACCCCGGCCAGCAGTTTCTCAAGATTGTTCAAGATGAACTTGTTGTGGTCATGGGGCAGGGCGCCGTCCCTCTAAATCTGGCTGCGCAGGCGCCAGTAGTTATATTACTGGCAGGCCTTCAGGGTGCAGGTAAGACGACGACAGCGGCCAAGCTTGCCAAGTTTCTTGGCGAACGTGAAAAGAAAAAAGTCATGATGGTCAGCGCCGACGTCTATCGTCCCGCGGCCATTGCCCAGTTGGCTACGTTGGGACAAGAAATTGGCGTAGATGTTTTTCCCAGCAGTATTGATCAAAAGCCACTCGCGATTGTAGAAGGCGCCATTTCCCAGGCCAAAAAACAGTTTGCCGATGTCTTGATCGTTGATACAGCAGGCCGGCTATCAATTGACGAAGCCATGATGGCCGAAATTGAACAACTGCAGAAGGCCATCAAGCCATCTGAAACCCTATTTGTTATCGACGCGATGATTGGCCAGGACGCGGTTAACACTGCCAAGGCATTTGATGATGTGCTCGATTTGACCGGTGTGGTACTTACCAAGGTTGATGGTGATGCCCGTGGAGGTGCCGCTTTGTCGGTTCGCCATGTAACTGGCAAACCTATCAAGTTCCTGGGTGTGGGCGAAAAAACCGATGCCCTGGAGCCTTTCCATCCTGATCGTATTGCCTCACGCATACTTGGTATGGGCGATGTGATGAGCCTTATCGAGGAAGTTGAGCGCAAGGTAGATAAAGAAAAAGCGCAGAAACTTGCGAAAAAACTGTCGACCAATAAAGGGCGCGGGTTCGATCTGGAAGACATGCGTGACCAGTTTCAGCAAATGCGAAGTATGGGCGGCATGGGTGCCATCATGAAAATGATGCCCGGGATGTCTGGTATGCCGCAGATGCTCGAGCAAAAAGGTACTCAAAACCAGTTTGGACGAATGGAAGCGATAATTAATTCAATGACTCCCAAAGAGCGTCGTAATCCGGATATTCTTAACGGTTCTCGCAAGCGCAGAATTACCCAGGGGTCGGGAACATCCATTCAGGATCTCGCTCGTTTGCTCAAGCAGCACAAGCAAATGCAAAAAATGATGAAGAAAATGGGTGGAGCCAAAGGCATGGGGAAAATGATGAAAGGTATGGGTGGAATGCCCGGCGCCCACATGCCTCCGGGTGAATTGCCTGGCAGTCAAGGTGGAGGCTTGCCCGGGTTGCCCGGGGCAGGTAGCCCAGGGGGAATTCCCCCTGAATTGTTACAGGGACTTGGCAAGCCGAAAAAGTAGTTTCCAGAAATGGAGGCATGGCTTCTCAAGCCCTAGAAATAAAAAGGATTTTTGCTGTTTTTCGCTTTCATTAAAGTTGCGTTTTCCGTAGAATACGCGCCTTTTTAAGGCCCCGGTGGCCGTTAAAGAATTTTGAATTTATTCCAAGCAGCTGATTTTGCTTGGAAAATTAGACACTTAAAGGTATTTACATGGTAACTATTCGCCTTTCTCGCGGCGGTGCTAAGAAACGTCCTTTCTTTCACCTGACTGTGACTGATAGTCGTACATCTCGCGATGGCCGCTACATTGAGCGCATTGGATTCTTCAATCCGGTTGCTCGTGGTAACGAAGAACGCCTTCGCGTCGATCTGGATCGAGTTAATCACTGGGTTGGTCAGGGCGCACAGGTATCTGAGCGAGTAGCGTCTTTGGTTGAGGAAGCCAAGGCAGCTGTTCAATAAGTCATCTGCTTTATACACAGATGTGATTGGAAGCCGCAGTCACCGCAATGAGACCAAATCCAAAATTGCCTGAAGGGCAATTGCAGTTGGGTCAAATATCGGGATTGCACGGCGTTCAAGGTTGGGTAAAGGTATTTTCCGATACCCAGCCAAGGGAAAATATATTTTCTTATAGCCCCTGGTCTCTGTATGTATCGGGGGAAGTGAACCAGGTGGAAGTGCTCCACTGGCGGAAGCAGGGTAAGACCCTGGTGGCCAAGCTGAAGGGCTTGGACGATAGGGAGCAGGCGAGGTCCTTGATTGGTGCGGATATCGTCATTGATCAGCACCAGCTTCCTGCTTTGCCAAGTAACGAGTTTTATTGGCACCAATTGATTGGTTTGACAGTATTTACTCAGCATGACGGACTCAATAATGAATTGGGAATTGTCAGAGAAATTATGGAGACTGGATCCAACGATGTAATCGTGGTTCAGTCGGAAACCAAAGAACATCTTGTTCCCTGGATATACGGCGAGTTTGTTCTGGGTGTGGATCTTGAAGCGAGACGTATTAACGTCGATTGGGATCCCGAGTTTTAGCTCTGGCTCAGGTCGGGCGGAGATGAAACAAAATGCGCATTGCAGTTGTTACCTTGTTTCCGGAGATGTTCTCCGCGATAACTGAGTACGGGATCAGCGGCAGGGCTGTGAAGGATGGACTGCTTAAGGTTGAGTGCTTTAATCCGCGAAGTTTTACGACGGATAAGCATCAAACGGTAGATGATCGCCCTTATGGTGGTGGACCGGGCATGGTAATGCTTTGTGAGCCGCTACAAGCTGCAGTAAAAGCAGCAAAAACGTGGATAGATAGTGACGATGTCAAAGTCGTTTATATGTCACCCCAGGGTGAGCCGTTTAACCACGAAGTAGTTAAGCAGCACGCGCTGCCAGACCGGAATATTATTTTGGTTGCCGGGCGGTATGAAGGCGTAGATGAAAGATTCATTGAGCTGGAGGTCGACGAAGAGTGGACCATTGGCGATTACGTCCTAAGTGGTGGTGAGTTACCCGCCATGGTGGTGATGGATGCACTTATCCGGCATCTGCCGGGTGCCTTGGGGCACGAAGATTCAGCAGTCCAGGATTCCTTTGTTGAGGGTATTCTGGATTGCCCGCACTTCACTCGTCCGGAAACGTTCTCCGGCCAGAAAGTGCCAGAAGTATTATTAAGTGGCGACCATAAGCGAATAGCTGAATGGCGTCGAAAGCAAGCTGAGGAGCGCACTAAGAAAAGGCGCCCTGATTTGCTCAAATAGTTTTAATTGGTTTAACAGTCCTGCCACAGTGCAGGCATATATGACATTGGAGACTGCCATGAGCGGACGTAATGCAATCATTGATGCACTTGAAAAAGAGCAAATGAACAAAGAAATGCCAGAATTTGGCCCCGGCGATACCGTCGTTGTCCAGGTAAAGGTAAAAGAAGGTAACCGAGAACGTCTTCAGGCGTTTGAAGGCGTGGTTCTGGCAAAGAAAAATCGCAGTGCTGGATCGTCCTTCACAGTTCGTAAAGTTTCACACGGTGTTGGTGTTGAGCGTACCTTCCAGACGTTTAGTCCATTAGTTGACAGCATTAGTGTTAAACGACGCGGCGATGTTCGTCAGTCCAAGCTTTACTATCTGCGCGACCTTTCTGGTAAGGCCGCTCGAATCAAGGAAAAACTCAGCTAAGTTATTTCTGGGAAAAAGGCGCTTTTTAGCGCCTTTTTTTATGCCTGATTTCTGACTCCCTAGGAAAAACGCGTTTACCTGCGCATAATCGCAGATCAACAGAAAGTTAATGACAGGGGAAACAGATGAAAGTCAACATAGATATAGACCTCACGCCTGAAGAGGCGCGGAAGATGATGGGGTTGCCAGATGTAGAGCCTTTGCAGCGTGAGATGATGGAAAAAATGCGGGAGCACATGCTGCAAAACCTTGATGATATGAATGATCCTGAGTTTTTCTTTAAGAAAGTTTTTCCTGTCGGAGTGCAAAGCATGGAAAATTTTCAGAATTTTTTTAGTGAGGCAATGGCAGCCTCCAGCAATACAAAACCTAAAAAGGATTAGCTCGTCTTATGCTTTTTCGATTTTGTCCCGGCTGCGGGCGTTCGCAGTCGGAAACTGCATTTGATGAAAAAGAACAAAAGTTTACATGCCCCAATTGTGACTTTGTGCTTTATCGCCATACAGCAACTACTGCCTCGATGATGCTTCGCTGTGGCGATGAGTTTTTGTTTAGTGTGCGCGCCAATGAACCCGCAAAATCCTTGCTCGATTTCCCCGGTGGGTTTGTCGACCCAGGGGAGTCAATTGAAGAAGCTTTTGTTCGTGAAATGGGTGAAGAATTAAACTGGTGTCCGGAAGACTTTCAATACGCTTTTTCTTTGCCAAATATATATAAATATCAAGGGGTTAAATACCATACCTCAGATGTTTTCTATTATGCAGAAGTGTCTGAAAAACCCGTAGTTATCCCGGCAGATGATGTTGCTGGTTTGAGCTGGGTTCGCCTTACAGAGATTTCGGAAGACGCCTTGGCATTTGATTCCATGAAGCTTGCCGTTGAACAACTGAAGGAAATATTTGGTGTCGGCTGAAGTAGCGAATCCTGGTCCCCTAAACGGCATTAGGGTGTTGGAGTTAGGCCAACTTATTGCTGGTCCTTACGCGAGCAGCGTTCTGGCTTATTTTGGTGCTGAAGTCATTAAGGTTGAATCGCCTAGAGGTGGAGATCCCTTGCGTCGATGGCGTCAGATGCATGGAGAAAACTCTTATTGGTGGTATAGCCTGGCTCGAAACAAGAAATCCATTTCGCTGGATCTCAATCAAGCAGATGGACAACAGGTTCTACGGAAGCTTATTCCCCAAATGGATGTTCTGGTGGAAAATTTTCGACCAGGCGTTTTGGAAAAGTGGGGGCTCGGTCCCGACGAACTGAAAGGCATAAACCCTGACATACAAATTGCCCGAATTTCCGGCTATGGCCAGACTGGTCCATTGTCTCAAAAGCCAGGATTTGCTTCTGTATGTGAGGGTTTTAGTGGCTTTCGATATGTGAATGGGTTTGAAGGGGATGCACCGGTGAGACCAAATTTGAGCATAGGCGATACCATTGCCGGTATGCATGCGGTTATGGGTATTCTA
>Ga0255769_10004214_pt1 | contig 14102 bp, 9 predicted proteins | sample 041ome_9_FD_179637 | JGI IMG/M metagenome (GOLD analysis project Ga0255769, IMG submission 179637) | Coastal salt marsh microbial communities from the Groves Creek Marsh, Skidaway Island, Georgia - 041413US metaG (version 2) | ecosystem: Environmental > Aquatic > Marine > Intertidal zone > Salt... | reverse complement strand
GGGTGCCGACGGCGAGGGCACCCCCCCGAAGCCCCCCTTCGCGAGCGTTCGATCGTCACTCGACGACGCCGACGCGGCGCGTCCCGGGTCCTCGTCCGAACGCAAACGAGCGAGCGAACGACGCAGAACGTTTCGTACGAACTGATCACTCGTACGCGCGCGCGCGTCGTCGTTCGCATCGCGCGCGGGCGGGCGGGCTTTACGATCGGCCGTCGCTCGCGGATGCGTCCGCCGCTGGGTCGCTTGGGCCTTACGCTCGCGCCGGCGTGTTCGTGAGTGCACGGTTGGCCATCGACGCAGGTGCGTTTTATTCGCGTCGTCGCGCCGAAGCGGTTCGCGGACTGACCGACCCTGCGCGTGCGTTCGCCCGGCATCAGGCGCTTTTTGTCCCATGGAGGGTTTTTCAGCGCGGACGCGGGAGGGTGTAGTAGTCTTTACAGTTTAGGTGCGGTTTCACTCGTCGACTGACGTAGGCGCGCTTAGCGCGCCAGTGTTCGGATCGACGACTCGTCATGTACGCTCAACGGGCCGCGGGGACGTTGAGTGGGCGAGGGGTCAGATGATCAGCGGCGGTACATACACTCAGTCAAGGCGGGCTGTTAGACGCTAGGGTTGTTGTAATTTGACCCTCGAACGGCGACGCGCCGCGGGCCGCGATCGATCGCCGCCGCGCGCGCGGCGCGACACACGACGACGGCGCGACGACGGACGATGGCGATGCGCGCGAGACTCGCGCGCGATGCGCTGCGTCGCGCGCGATGCGCGGTGACGCGGCCCGCGCCGGGGGCGCCGCGCGACGCGCTCGCGACGGCGGCGACGACGCTTCAGGGTTCGACGGCGACGGCGACGGCGACGGCGACGGCGACGGCGCGACGCGCGATGACGGCGCGCGAGCGGACGTTCGCGTCGCAGAGCGAAGGGTTGATCGCGCCGCACGGCGGCGCGCTGGTGAATCTGATGCTCGAGGACGACGGGGCGAAGGCGAGGGCGATCGCGTCGTGCACGCGGGCGCTCGAGCTGTCGGATCGAAACGCGTGCGACGTCGAGCTGCTGAGCGTGGGGGGGTTCTCGCCGCTGCGAGGGTTCATGAACGAGGACGAGTACGAACACTGCGTGGAGACGATGCGGTTGAAGGGGAGCGAGCTGTTGTTCGGGCTGCCGATCGTGTTGGACACGAATTGCGAGGACACCAAGGCGGGCGACAGAGTGTTGCTCAAGTATCAGGGCAAGGACGTCGGCGTGCTGACGGTGGAGTCGAAGTGGAAGCCGAATAAGCCGAAAGAGGCGAAGATGTGCTACGGGACGAGCTCCATCGAGCATCCCGGCGTGGCGATGATCTCCATGGAGCGTCGCAAGTATTACATCGGTGGTAAGATTGAGGGTTTGAACATTCCGCAGCGACCATTTCCGTGCCCGACGCCCGCCGAGGTGCGCGCGGGGTTGCCCGCGGGTAAGGATGTCGTGGCGTTCCAGTGCCGCAACCCGGTGCACCGCGCGCACTACGAGCTCTTCACTCGCGCTTTGCACGCGGAAAACGTCGGTAAGGACGCCGTGTGCCTCGTTCACCCGACCATGGGTCCGACCCAAGACGACGACATCTCGGGCTTGGTGCGATACAAGACGTACGTCGTCCTCGCGGAAGAGGTGAAGAACCCGCAAATTCGCTGGGCCTACCTCCCGTACTCCATGCACATGGCGGGTCCGCGCGAAGCTATTCAGCACATGATCATTCGTAAGAACTACGGCTGCACGCACTTCATCATCGGTCGCGATATGGCTGGTTCCAAGTCTTCCCTCGACGGAGAAGACTTTTACGGCGCGTACGACGCCCAAGACTTGGCCAAGGCGAACGCGGCTGAGCTCGGCATGAAAACCGTCCCGAGCTTGAACGTCGTGTACACCGAAGAAGAAGGCTACGTCACCGCCGATGTCGCCAAGGAGAAGGGTCTCAACATCAAGAAGCTCAGCGGCACCAAGTTCCGCCAAATGTTGAGAGGCGGCGAGGACATTCCAGAGTGGTTCGCGTTCAAGTCCGTCGTCAAGGTCCTTCGCGAGAACATTTAGATGTTCGCGAGAACGTCTGAATTCAATTATAGCACAAACACGAAAACGAGAATAGGAGACTACGGCGATGGAAGCTGGTGCTCGTTAGTATTGTCGCCGATCTGCAAGTTGAAATCTAATCTATGAGTAATATTCTTCATCGCAACGTTCTCGCGTTTTCGCTTCTACTTTTTCAAAGCCGCCCCACCGCTCACCGCCTCTTCGGCTAACCTCTGTTTATCCTCGTAGAACCCAGGAATCGCGGGCGTGTACATGGGCAGTTTACGCTTCAACGGAAACAAATCTTCATCCTCCACCATCGCCGCGTCTCGCGTCGCCCCCGCGGGCAACGCCGCAATCGCCGCCTTTTTAATCCTAATCTTTTCGTTAATATCTGCGGCAAACGCGCGCTCTGCCCGCATCTTCTCTCGAGAGTACGCCTTCGCTCGCGCTTCGTACTCCGCGAGCTCCTCGGGCGTCAGGTTTTCCTCGATTTCCGTCGCGTCCAGCTTCGTCAGCGCCTCGAGGTACGTGTTTTTATTGCCCTTGGTCGTGTGCTCAGCCTTGGCGCTGATCGGGAGCGCGCCCATGCCCTTGCCTTTCGTCCGTTTGCCCTGCGACGACTTGGACTTGGACGCTTTCTTTCCCTTGCTCGCGTACGCGCGCGAGAGCGAGAGAGACGCCGCGAACGACGTCGTCGTCGACGACGATTTCACGGCGGCGTCAAAGAAATCGTCGCGACGCGGCGCGGTGACGAACGCCCGGCGCGCGATCGAGATCGCGGGCGACGACGACACGCGCGTCGTCGCGAGCGCCGACGACGCCGCGCGCGCGACCGCGGCGGAGGCGCGACGGAGCGATGGCGTGGACATGATGGACCGATCGACGCGAGCGCGTCGCGAAGTGCGGCGCCGCGGGCGTCTGCGGAGACGTTTCGAGGTGCGTCGCGGATCGCGCGGGCGCACCAAATATCGAGTGCATTACATCACAAGCGGAAGACGCGTCCGTCGTCGCGTCGTCACATCGGTCGGCGGCTGGGATCGGGCGCGCCCGGCGCGGCGGCGTCGCCCGCGTCGTCGAGCGACGCGTTCGCGCCCAACGCCACGGCGTCCACAAATTTCCACCCTCCGGTCTCCGCGTCTCTTCGCAAGCGCGCGCGTTCGGCTAACGTTTTCATCTTTCCCCTTCCCTTTCCTTGGGTGTAATCCGCCTCGTACGTCACGTACGCCTCGCCGTCTTTCTCGCTGGACCGCTTCGCTCGAAACGAGTGGAATCGTATTCGCTTGATCGTGTTCTCCGCGTCCCTCAGCAGGGACTCCCGCGCGCGATCTTTGGACTCTTCGTGCGTCGAGCTCACTATATATTGCGCGTCGCCGACGACGTACGCCGTGAATCTCGCGCGCATCACGTCCTCGGCGGCGAGCGCCGCCGCCGCGTTCGCGTCCCCGTGCGCCCGCCCGCAGCACGCCTCGTACGCCGCGCTCGCGTCTTTCCCGCACGCGCACCCCGACGCGCCGCGTTGTTTCCCCGTTCTCTCCTCGCTCGCGTCGTCGCGCTCGCGCATCGCGTCGCCCAGCGTCCCGCGTCGCGCGCGCGCGGTCGCGTCCCGGCGGCGTCCGCGGTCTCGCGCGTCGCGCGTTCGCGGCGCCGCGACGCCCGCGCGCGCGCGCGTCGACGCGACGCGCATCGCGCGAGACGGACGCGAAGACGGCGCTCGAGCGCCGCGCGCGTCGGCGTGCGACGCCGCGCGCGCGCGTCCCGGCGCGGTCGCCGGCGCGTCGCGGCCTTTTCATAAACCCTAACGACACCTAACGACACCCTACAATACGAACGAATCCCCGTGTGCATAAACACTCGACCCGATCGACGACGCGTACTCTGCGCCGTCTCGCGCCCGTGTGTTCGCGCGGACCCGCGAGGGCGTCGGCCGCGTCGCGCGGCACCGCACAGCGATGCGCGCGGACGGCGACGCGCTCGCGCGCGGGGGCGCGATACGCCTGGCGATAGAGGTGCGACTTTCGGCGCGACGATCGCGCGGCGCGTCGCGGCGCGCGCGCGAGGCGCCGCGACGCGCGCGAACGACGACGACGACGACGACGACGACGACGACGACGACGCGAGGGACGATCGATCGAACGCGGGGCGATGGATTATCGAGCCGAGGCGCGCGCGCGAGGCGAAGGCGGGCGAACGGCGCGCGATGGACGACGCGCGGGGAGGTCGCGCGACGCGCGCGAGCGAGAGAGAGGGTCGGCGAGGACGCGCGGACGACGGCGAAGGACGGGACGATGGTTCAAACGCCGAGGCGGTTGTGGATAGAAGGAAATATCTCGACGCCGAGCGGAGGAAGAGGGAAGGAAACGATCGGGACGACGTGACTGACGACGCGCGCGCGCGTGACGCGCGATTTTATCGTAGTGTACGCTTGATGCGCTGAGACACGCGCGAGCGCGAGAGGCGTTCGAGCGATCGAGCGAACCGACGTCGACGAGCGGGAAATCGAGCGAGGACCGGGAGGACTCGAGGGCGCTCGCGGTGCGATCGGTTCGAGCGGAGGAGATCGAACGAGAGCACGGCGATGGACCGAGCGGACGATTGGAGTGGGTGATCAAGCGGGCGTACGATAGGAAGTACGACACGACGGATGATTACAAAGTGGACGTGGAGCGCACGTGGGCGTTTTTAGAAGACAAGTGGACGAGGGAGGGAGCGACGTCGAGGCTAGACGCCGTTCGGGTCGTTCGCGCGTATTTCGACAATAAATGGACCTCGAGAGGAATCGGCGAGCTTGGGGGGTTAGTGTGCATTCCGAGCGTGGGAATATCGCGGGAGGCGCTCGAGATGCCGAAATCTGCGAGCGTGCTTTCGCTCGATTCCATGGCTGCGACGAGCGCGGGATCGGATGGCGCGAACACGACGCAGGTTGGGTTAGGACGGGAAGATAAGGATTTATTCCCTAGATCAGATGTTGCGCTCGCGAATGAGCGCGTTCAAAATCAATTGGAGCTGGAGAAATGCAAGCATTTACTCGAAAACTTCATAAATCAACCCGAGGCGTTGAACTTCCGGGATCCCATCGATCCGCAGACGGTGGAGCGCGCGAATTACGGGTCCGTGGTGGAAGAGCCCATGGGTCTGACGATCGTGCTGAACAAACTTAGAATGAACGCCTTTGCGTCGTCTCGAGAGGTTTGGAAAGCGTGCAATTCGATTTGGTCCAACTGTCGGTCCTGTTACCCGTCGTCTAGCAGAATGAGAAAGCTGTGCGATTTAGCCGAGCTGATGTTCACCACGACTTGGCGGGCGCAAGGATTGAACAAGTTTAGCGACGCATCGGACGACGACTCGTGCGACGCACCACCTGGGATGAAAAGTCTCAATGACTTCAAAAACGCTGGCCCGAAAACCGCCACGCGTCCTCCGAGCGGCGCGGTGACGTCCGCCAGGGTTGGCCGCAGCCGCGTGGCATCGTTCAAATGCGACGTCTGCAAGCGCAGTAAGAAGGGCAAGTGCGGCACTGAAACGGCGCCAAAATCGTGTTTGCTGCGCCCGGAAAATCAATCGCGTGAGCGTCAAACACAGATCCGAGAGCGAGTGAGCAAGTTGAAGCCCATGTCGGTGAAAGGTACGGTGATGAAGAGGAAGCCCATCGAGTCGGCGGAGCAGAAACCGGCGTCGAAGGCGAGTGGTAGAAGAAAACTCACAGAAGCGGAACGACAAGAAAACGGCTTCAGACGTGTATTCGATGAAACCGATCCGGACAACTTCATCTCGCAATTCATGCAGCACCAGAACGGGGCGAGAGCGCACAGTAGCACGGACATGGCTTGGGGCAACTCGCTGCACCTCGCCAACGAACAGTTGCGGTTGGAGATGCTTCAGAATCAGCGACTCGCCCGTTACGACGATCAAATGACGCAGCAGTCCGCGTGCTTACCGGATACGTCCAAGCTCGCGTCTTTACGAAAAGCAATCTCGCACACCGTGGCGCATCTCCACGACGCAAACGTCAAGCTTCGTCTGTGCAACGTCTCCATGGTCCAGGCTCCGGGCGCAAGTCAGGGCGACTACCTCCGCGAGCAAGTTGCCCTCGAGGCCGAGATCCACGACCTCCAGAAAAAGCACCAAGAGCTATCCCGCGATTTACAGCTTTACGTCAGTCAAAACCGGGCCGGCGGCGTCCGACAATCGCCCTCTCGCGACGCGTCCGCCGGTTTCGAACACCCCGTCTCCGTCGCCACCGCGCGCATGTCTTTCGACGACGAGCCCATCAAAGCGAACGTCCACGCCGACGTCAACGACGAAGACATTCTCTTCGATTTCCCGACTATTTAAACTAATCACGCTTCTGCTCGCTTGTAAACACGCAACACCGCTCGCGACCTCCGACCCGCGCTCCATTTCAAACACGCGCGCGCGGCGACCGCCCCGGCGCCTCGGCACATCTTGGCCCTCGCGCCGCGCGGCGTCGAACGCCCGAGCCGCACGCGAGCGCGCGCGACGAACGACGATCGTCGCGCGCGCGCGTCGTCGCGAGCGACACCGCACCGCACCGCAGCGCGCGCGCGACGACGCGACGCCGATCGTGACAGCGTTGGCGCGAACGACGACCGATCGAACGACGCGCGCGTTCGGTTCGGCGCGCGTCGCGACGAGCGCGCGACGGACGCGCGAGCGTCGACGAAAGCGCGGGTGTTTCGCGCGCGATGGAGTCGATGCGCGCGAACGTCGCGGGAACGACGCGCGACGCGCGGGGACGCGGCGGGACGAAGGCGAAGGCGAAGGCGAAGGCGGAGAGAGATGGACGACGCGGCGCGCGATGCGCGACGACGACGCGGGCGAGGTGTCGAACGTTTGCGCGCGCGCGATCGGTGACGGTCGGTGAACGGGACGGTGACGATAGACTCGAGCTCGGGGAGTCGAAGAGGACAAAGAGTTTACAGATGCCGCGAGGGACCACGACGACGACGCGAGCGATGAGCGGAGGAGAAGCGGGAGGGGCGACGATTGAACTCGAAGCCGCCGCTGAATTCGCCAAGGATGAGTTTTACACGAAAAGTTTCGTCGTCAAGGCGCGCGAGCGCGTGGAAGCCTCTGTGAAAGTTCGGGTCGAGACGAATGGTGTTAAGTACAAGGTCACCGTGGAAACGGACATGGACGCCGAAGGGCAAGATTTGCGCATGCATTGGGGCGTGGCGACTAGTAAGGAAACGTGGGATAACATGGAGACACCTCCAGTAAAAATTAGACCGCCGTTTACGATTGAAACCACGGGGGTATGTCAAACGCGCATGACGCCGACGTCGTCACGCTTGAGCCCCACGCTCACGGCTACGATCGAAGGTGACGTAGCGGACGGCTTTTACGCAATCAACTTCCTGTTCAAAGAACCAAAGAAAGATCGCTGGATTCATAACACGAACGGAAGAGATTGGCACGTGCCGATACCACAGCCGCCGGAACCTGAGTTAGTGACGCGTACGATTACTATGCTGGAAGATTATGAGGAAGAGATTGAAGAGGACGAAGAATACGAATACGAAGAGGAACAAGAGGAGCAAGAGTTGGACGAATCTCTCGCCTCACTTTCATCAGTGGTCGAAGTGAACATCGATTTGAACGCGCGCGCGAGCTCTCCCGTCAAGGAGGAAGTCGTCTCAGCAGCGTCGTCAGAAATCTCCGAGCCGGCAAACGCGTGGAAACGTCTTCTAACCCCGCCTGTGGACCCCAAGCCGTTCGACACGAAAGATGAGAATATTAACGCCTTAGTTGAGTCACTTTTTGGCGCTGGTTCGAACGGTTTGACATCTATCAAGCCAATCGCCGCGCGAGATGAAGGACCGCCTGAGGATGAGGACTCTGAACCGGAACTTGAACTGGCCAAAGCGGCTCCCATGGAAAAGCCGAAGACGCTCAAAACTGGGATGCGAAAGGTGAAGAGGATGGTAACAAAGTCCCGCACTATCACTAAGTCGATAGATGAACCGCTGCCGGTGAAGTTGGTGGAGGGTCCTTGGCTCACTACGAACACCATTGAAGAAAAGTTGATTCGCGAGAAAGAAGTGAGTTATAGAGTTGGCGCCGTAGTGGAAAAGAACGTCGAGGGTGGTGGAGTCTTGGTGCGTGTAGAAGCTGAACTTCCGTGGAATATTGTTTTGCATTGGGGTATTGTTCCTCGCGGCGCGCGTGCGGATGTTTGGACGTTGCCTCCGGAACAATGGCGCCCAGAAGGTTCAGTGGTCGGGGACACGGGCAAAGCGTGCGAGACTCCCATGAAGAAATGCGAGAACCCGCTGTCCGATCGGATTCAGATGAGTTATGCGGAGCTTCAGCTCGGAAACGCACCCACTGCGATGCGGTTTGTTCTCAAAGAAAATGGTGGAGAAGGACGGTGGCTTGATCGCAATGGCGACGATTTTGTCATTCCCATGCCCGAGCCGGCGTACGCAAGCACCACGCTCGATCTCACTGGTGAGCGGACTAAGGAAGCGATAGACGTCGCCACAGCCGCTGCGTTTCGTGCGGCGGAGTTGCATCTCGACTCCATGGATGAAGTCGAAGAGAAGGAGCTTGATATGAATATGCAAGTCGAGTACGAGGTGGCGACTCCACCACTGAGCGAAGACGACTTTGCTCCGGCGGAGCGAATTCAAAAGCCTCAGAAATCAGCCGTCGGTAACGGTCGGGAAGTTTTGCTTCAAGGCTTCAACTGGGAGTCTTGGAAGGCTCCATGGTACCAAGCCGTCGAGCGACTTGCACCCACCATTGCGGAACTAGGATTCACGGTGGTTTGGTTGCCTCCGCCGACATCGAGCGTCAGCGAGCAAGGTTACATGCCTCTGGATTATTATAACTTGGACTCTCGATACGGCACAAAGGAAGAATTAAAGGGCGCCATCAAGGCTTTGCACGATAATGGTGTGATGGCGCTCGGTGATGCCGTGCTTAACCATCGATGCGCCCATTTCATAGGCGACGTACCCGGCACGTACAACAAGTTTGGAGGCAAGTTACCGTGGGACGCGACAGCCATCGTGGCAGACGATCCCAATTTTCATGGCCGAGGAAACAAAGCCGATGGTGAAATGTTCCATGCAGCTCCTAATATCGACCATAATCAAGCTTTCGTCAAGGCTGATCTCGAAGATTGGATGAGCTGGCTCATGCGAGAAGTCGGCTACGACGGTTGGCGACTCGATTACGTGAGAGGTTTCTGGGGTGGTCACGTGAAGGATTACATGGAGGCGACGAATCCGCAGTTCGCGGTCGGTGAGTACTGGGATTCGTTGGCCTATAACATGGATGCTCTGGATTACAACCAAGATGGTCATCGACAACGGATCGTGAACTGGCTCAACGCCGCCGGCGGAAACGCCGGCGCGTTCGACGTTACCACCAAGGGCATCCTGCACGCCGTATTTGAACGCCAAGAGTATTGGCGCTTATCGGATAAAGCAGGCAAGCCTCCGGGTGTCATGGGTTGGTGGCCTAGTCGAGCGGTGACTTTCATAGAAAATCACGACACTGGATCGACGCAAGGCCACTGGCGGTTTCCTCGCGACAAAGAGCTTCAAGGATACGCGTACATCCTGACCCACCCGGGCACGCCGACAATCTTCTGGGATCACATCTTTGACAACAACTGGGGACATTTGCACAAACCCATCGAAGACATGATTCGTATTCGCAAACAGTCCGGTATTCACTGCCGGAGCGAAGTGAAAATCGTCAAGTGCGAGCAGAGCGTGTACGCCGCCGTCATCGATGACCGACTTTTGATGAAAATTGGACCTGGTCATTTTCATGCAGACGACGCGTGGGATTGCGTGCTTTCTGGACAAGACTTTGCAATCTGGCGCAAGAAGAAAGATCGTTCGCAGCCGCGGTGATTTCTCATCTCTACTTAATATACTGTAATACTACAACTCGCGAGCGAGCAAGCCGCAACACAACATTCTCACTTCTTCGTCGGTCGTTTAAGAGAACACGTCATGTGATTTGCACCCACCATTTTCGGTTTGAGAACGACCTCAACGTCCTCAAGCATCGATATGATGTTATCCATGATCTCTGCGCCGCGCGTCGCGCGCTTGTCCTGCGCTATTCCGTCCGAGTTCTTAAACATGATTCGAAACGTCACTCGATTTCCCGCGTCGAGAAACTTTTTTGCGCCATTTATCTTCACATTCAAATCGTGCACGTCGATTTTCGCCGTCAATCGCAACTCCTTTATCACGTCCCGCTTTTGCGCCGCGCTGACCGCCTTTTTCTGCTCTTTCGCCCGCTTCCTGATGTCGTACCGCACTCGTTCGTAATCCAATATTCGACACACCGGCGGCGACGCGTTTCCGTTCACCTCAACCAAATCCATTCCCGCCGCTTTCGCCGCCGCCATCGCCTCTTCCAGCGCCATCACCTCGTGCGCCGACGCCCCCTCTTCCCCATCTCGCACCAATCGAACGACTTTCGCTTTAATCTATCGTTCGTTCGCGCGCCCGTCTCGTCGTCAGTCCCGCGCGTCCCGCGCGCTCGCCCGTCGCGTCGCCTCGCCTCGCCTCGCCTCGCCTCGCCTCGCCGTCCGCGCCCTCGACCCACCTCATCGTTCGCGCGCGGTCGATTTTTCCCTCCCTCGCTCGCGCGTCCGCGCTCGCGCGCGTACGTCCTCCGCGCCGGCGTCGTCCACGCGCGCGCTCGAACGTTCGCGCGCTCGAGCGTCGTCGTCCACGCGCGCGTCGTCACCGTCGCGCGCGCGCGCGGTTCGCGTCGACGCATCGCGCTCGACATCGCGCGCGCCGCGCGACGGACGACGCCGAGGACGCGCGTCGCCATCGTCGTCGTCGTCGTCGTCGACGCGACGCGAAGTGTCGGGACACCGCGGCGCGCGCCGACGTCCGTCGCCATGGCGCGATTGACCGAGATCGAGGACGGCGAGGCGGTGGGAATCGGACTCGCGGGGTCGGAGCTCCCGCGGCGGCGCCGCAAGCGACGGGAGACGCGCGAGGGCGCGAAAGATGGGAAAGATGGGGACGGCGTCGAGGACGGCGCGACGACGCGCGCGACGACGACGACGACGACGACGACGACGCGAGGGACGACGAAACGACGGACGATGGGAGATGTCGCGCGCGCGTACGCGTGCGCGAGCGTGGTGCTGGCGCTCGCGCTCGCGATCGCGCGTCGAGTTCGCCTCGCGTGGGGCTCGGCGTGAGCGCGGCGGCGAGCGAGCGGATAGATCCGATTGCGTTAGAGGGACGAGGTGTATTTGTAAGAGGAAAGAAGGAAAGAGATCTTGCCGATATAAACGCTAATCTTATTTTTGCCGCGATGATGCCGACGACGACGACGACGACGACGACGACGACGACGACGACGACGCGGCTTACTTTTGCTTGGCGTCGAGCTGTTCGACCAACGCGCGTTCGTCGTCGCCGAGCTTGGCGGGGATGGTGACCTTCACGGTGACGTAATGATCGCCGCGAATGGAATCGTTGCCGAGTCTCGGGACGCCTCGCTTCGCCATGAGAAGCGTGCTTCCCGGTTGCACGCCAGGAGGGATCTTGAGATCCACCGGCCCGTCCACGGTGCGCACCTTGACGGTGCACCCGAGAATCGCCTTGGTGTACGGAATGGTCGCCGTGGAGCTAATGTTGACGTTTTCGAAACGCTTCAACTCCGGATCATCGCGCACGTTGATAAACACGTACAGATCACCCGGCGGTCCACCGCGCCGGCCGGCGTTACCCTCGCCTCGAACGCGCAAGCGCGAGCCCTTGTCCACACCCGGCGGTACGCGAAGTTGAATCTTCTTGCTGCGTCGCACGCGGCCGTCTCCAGAGCACGCGGGGCACGGTGTCGACGACTGACCGGTCCCACCGCACGCTTGGCATCCAGTGACTTGCTGGAAGTTACCGAGCGGCGTGCGCACGGTGGCGACGACTTGGCCTTGCCCGCCGCACGTCCCGCACGTCACAGGCTTGGTGCCAGCCTTGACGCCGCTCCCGGAACACTTGTCGCAATTTTCAAGGCGCATGGTGTCGAGCTCTTTCTCGACCCCGAAAACGGCCTCAAGGAAGTCGATTTCAAGATCGTATCTCTCGTCATCGCCCTGCGTTGGACGGTTACGCGCTTGGCGCTGTCCACCCATGCCGCCCATGCCGCCCATGCCGCCGCCCATGCCGCCGCCGAAGAAGGATTCGAACAAATCAAACGGATTGCTGAACGGGTCGCCGCCCATGCCGCCCATACCACCCATGCCGCCCATGCCGCCCTTCAACCCGTCTTCCCCGAATCGATCGTATATAGCCTTCTTCTGGTCGTCGCTCAGCACCTCGTACGCGTTGGAAATTTCCTTAAACTTTTGCTCCGCGTCCGGCTCCTTGTTCACGTCCGGGTGAAACTTTCGCGCCAGCTGTCTGTACGCTCGCTTCAACTCTTTTCCGTCCGCGGATCGCGACACGCCCAAGACGTCGTAGTAATCCCGCCCCGCCATCGTCGCCACGCGCGTTCGTCGTCGAGACGTCGCCGTCCCGTCCCGAAGCGCCGCCGTCGTCCTTCGCGAGCTCAGCCTCGCGCTCGCGCTCGCGCTCGCGCTCGTCGTCTGGCACATCTGGCACATCGCATACTGCGACATCTTCGTCCGTCGTCCGCCTGCGAGTCCCGGTCGTTCGTCAGTCGATCCGTCGGTCGTCGTCGCTTTATCCAGTCGCGAAAGGCGGCGGTGCGACGCGGCGCGCGCGTCGCGGCGTCGCGACGCGCGCGCGCGACGACGACGCGCTCGGGACGCGGCGAGCGATGCGCGCGCGCACCTCGAGCGCACCTCGAGCGAGCGAGCGCGCGCACACGCGTCGTCGACGACGCGCGCGACTCGGAATGGCGACGCGATGCCCCGCGGTGACGTCGCGGCCTGCTCGAAGGACCGGCCGTCGTCGAGGGGGGTCGGGACGAGTCGTGAACCGAGAAAAGCGCGAGAAGAAAGACACCGGGCGGCGCCGTCGACCTACGAGCTACGAGCTAGTTTTATTATCGCACAAACGTACGTTCTACGCGGCGCGCGGCGCGGCGCGCGCTCACGCGAAATTGAACAGCGAGACCGAGCGATCGGCGGAGGCGGCGGCGAGCGCGGCGCCGTCGGGGGAAAATCGAACGCACCACACGGCGTCGGAGTGATCCGTCATGGTTTGCGCGCACGAGCGCGTTTTTAAATCCCAAAGCTTGATCGTGGCGTCGGAGGAGCCGGTGACGAGGGCGGTGCCGTCGGGAGAGGCGGTGAGAGACAGCACCCAGCTCTTGTGCCCGCTCAGGGACTCGATCAATGATTTATTATGGGCGTCGTAGACGTGCGCGTACCCGTCGTCGCTCGCCGTGTACAACGTCTTCCCGTCCGGAGAAAACGTGACGTCGCGCACGGGCGCGACGTGTCCGGCGAGCGTGTGCGCGCACTTGCCCGTTTTCACGTCGAACACCGCCACGGTACCGTCCATCGCCCCGCACGCGATGCGTTTCCCATCCGGCGAATACGCCACGCTCTGCGCGAAGCGTCCGTTTTTCGGCGTCTCCGCCGTCGTCGCCGGCAGCTCCAGCGTCTGTTTCCTCTCCCCATCGCGCGCGTCGTGCACGCGCACGCTCTGCGACGTTCCTCCACCGATCGCGAGCAGCGTCGATCCCGGCGTCGGGTCGAATTTCACCCCCCACGATTCCCCCGGCGCGCTCTCCACCGCCGCGCTCGTCTCCCCCGTCGCCGCGTCCCAGACCCGGACGACGCCGTCCAGCGCCGACGCCGCGACCGCGCCCGCGGCGTTCGCGTCCAGCGCGCACGCCCCCAGCGTGTGTCCCGTGTACGCGTGGACGCGCGTTAAATCGCTCAGTCGTTTCGCGCCGTCGCCGGGCATCCATCGCTTGACTGTTTCGTCGAGCGATCCCGTGAGCAGGGCGACGCGATCGGGCGCGGAGGCGTCGACGCACCACGCGAGCGACAGCGCGGCGTCGTCGTGCGCGTCGGCGCGGTGACACAGCACCGAGAGCTTCACCATCGCGCGTCGAGGATCGATAGACGCGCGCGA
>Ga0255769_10004198_pt1 | contig 14140 bp, 14 predicted proteins | sample 041ome_9_FD_179637 | JGI IMG/M metagenome (GOLD analysis project Ga0255769, IMG submission 179637) | Coastal salt marsh microbial communities from the Groves Creek Marsh, Skidaway Island, Georgia - 041413US metaG (version 2) | ecosystem: Environmental > Aquatic > Marine > Intertidal zone > Salt... | reverse complement strand
GAGTAAATCGTCAGATCCATCATGGCCAAAATTACCAGAGCTTATCTCAGCAAACTTTTTAATAGAGTAAAAACCACAACTACAGTATGGATTTGGTGCGTTATGGTCATAATTTCTACAGGTTGCCTTACCGGACCATGGTTTCATAAAGTCTTGTTCTGTGCCAAAACCAGGGGGTAGGACATCGTTAAAATCACTCCATGTTCTATTTCTTCTCCATCCTCCAGCTGCGTGAAAGCCATTTTGGATGGTAAAACGCCATACTCTATAGGCTTTTATAGATTCTGGAACAATAAAGGGGTCTATAGACTCTGGATTACACTTTGTACAGACAATACCGTGGTGGGTACGTAAATTGTTTTCTAGACATTGACATTTATTAACATTCTCCATTAATACTTTCTCCCTACATGACCTATATGGAATAATCCACAAAATCTGCAGTGATACTCAGTAATTAATGTATTAGTTCGTTTTCTTGCACGATATGCTTTTGTTTTAGCAATCTCTTTTGTGTGATACTTCATTTTTCTCCTACAACTCCAACACTGATAACAAAGACAGGTTGATCCATTCACCATAGACCAACACAACGCTGGTCTATTTGATGTACGCGTTTTCATCACTGCAGCCCTTCTTTTTAGTGATTTTGACCATTATTATATAGATTATTGGTGATTATGACAAATAAAAATATCTTTTTTTTGTATTTTCCACTAATAATAAGATTCTTTATACTTATGGAATGGGTGCGAGTGAGAGATTTCCAGTTTCTCTAAATGCAGTGAACGTTGTCTGCTTTAAGATTGACTGGAAAGAGAGAATGTTAAATGTACTTCTTGTCAAAAGAAGTATTTCTCCATATAAAAATAAATGGTCTCTTCCTGGTGGTTTTGTCCAAGGTGATGAAACATTGGAGGAAGCTGCAAGAAGAATCTTTGTTGATGAGACTGGTATCTCCCCTGCATATTTAAGCCAGTTTAGGTCGTATAGCGATACCAAAAGAGATAAACGTGTAGTTAATCAACGCTCTGGTCAGAAAGCAAGAGTAGTCACTACTGCATTTACTGCTATTTACACAAGTGATGAAGAGTTGCAGTTAGATGAAGAGAGCGAAGATATTAGATGGTTTAAGATTCCAAGGCGTTATTTCAGTAGATATATACCTGAAGATATGGCTTTTGATCATCATGATATGTTGTTAGAGGCTTCCAATAGACTTCGAATATCCTTAGAATATAGCGGTTTAGCGACTCGTTTCTTGCCAGAACACTTTACCTTGGGCCAAATCCAGGATATTTATGAGATTATTTGGGAGGTGGAGTTAGATCCAGCAAACTTTAGAGAGAAACTTACCAATGTTGAGGGATGGATAAAAGAATCTAAGACCGGTCCTAAAGACGCAGAACCTAGGAGAGGAAAGCCTCCAACATGGTACAGAGAACATAATATTCCACAGTTTGATAGGATGATTACCAATCCAAATGGTGCTGTAATAAGGGAAAAAGAGTCTGAGTATCAAAGAAATTTAGATAATTTAACCGGTGAAATACCTACTGTAAAACCTACTTAATTTCTTCTTTATAAATTATCTTTACTTACGACTGTATCAAGTAAACCAATATTCTGTTCAACCCTACCTCCACCCATGTAATGCAGGCTAGCTTCTTCAAGTCTTCTAAAATCACCTATTGTATGGTCAAGGTCAATAGCGTTGAATAAACCAATATTACAAAGATCTTCAAAAACTTCTTTATCGATAAAAGTAACTTCTTTAAATAAATTTGGCTCAATCTTCATAATTACATCAGACAGACTGTCCTCTCTGTAGTCAGTAAGATACATAAAAACTGGAATTCTTTGGATGATAATTTGCGAATTCTTTCTCCACTGTTCTCTTTTCGAATCATTTTGCTTTTTCTCTTCTTTATCCTTTTTATTTAATTTTTTTTCTTCCTTAGTTTTTTCCTGTAAAGATTTTTCTCTTGAAATTACTGCTTCTACATCTTCGCCAAATGTATTGTTAAAAAATGGCAATTCTTCTAGGGCTTTTATTAGATCTGGTCTATTAAGAAGCTTCTCTAAAATAAAGTTGTCAACTTTAATAAGCTTTTTAGATGCCCATCTCCTTGAAAGCATTTTCATACCCAAGCCTCCAGTTGCAATGGATATTAAGCTTCTGGCATCAAGCATTTCCATTTCTAATCCGTTGTAGGCTAGAACTGGTAGAAATTTTAGAGTGTTGTCAACTTTTTCTTCTAAAGATACTCCTTCAATTTGAGAATTATCTATAAAATCTTTTGTTCTTTTTAAAGTTCTATTAATTGAAAAGTCAAAAACATAGCAATAATCTTTAATTATTTCCTTTTCACCATTTAGACCAGCAATAGTCCAAGGAGATTGGCATCTGAAAATTGTTTGGAAGTAAAATTGAGGAGATTCCATATTTCTGAGCATAAAAACCCCTCCCCATTGAGGAACAGTAACGCCTTGGTTAAGTTTTCCACATGTTAGGGTTATAGTTTTTGTTTCAAGCCCACTTTTTATTGCCGACTCAACTGGTTCCAATGCTTTGAGGCCAGTACCCACACTGTTGCCAGAAATATTTAAAATTTGATAATCTCGTGCAAAAGTATTGTTCTGGCTTTCATTTAGTAAATTTTCCATTGCATTGCAAGAAGCGATAGTTGGTAACATCCATAAAGTATGGTTTAAGTAAGACTTTACTGAGGTATCGTAGTATGGAAGTATGGGCTTGTCATATCCCGAACCTGGTCTCAAATTCCCAACAAGATAATCTCCTCGAATAAAATCTAACCATTTTTGTACTTCATTTTTATGGATGAAAACAAAATTGCCCTCATCATCTTTTTCAGCTCGAAAAAACTCACTAATGTTGAAATGATTTAGCTCTGTGTCTAAAGCAATTTGACGAATTTCATCTGGAATCTCATAAGTCATGATTACCATTTGCGGAAGTTCTTTATAAGGGTTTAGAGCTTTGCTGTTCCAATTTTTCTTAGCAAGTTGTTCATCAATATAAGACCAAGAGTAAATTTGATCCTCATTAAACTCACCTTCTTCTAGTGATTTAAATGGTGTGCCCGATAAAAATAAATAATTTTTAGTCTTCAAAGGGTTTCTGCTAATTAACTCCTCTGACATATTTGATTCACCTAGGTCTACGAAATCTATACCTTCATAAAGCTCTTCAAGCTCAATCTTCCAACCAGTATCTTGATCTATTGTTTTTTTTGATTTTTTTGTTCTAGCACCAAAATGATATTCATCAATTACGATACAATCCCAATCTATTTTAAAAATTTCCTCAAATTTTTCTTTGATGCTTCCATAACCATCTTCACCTAAAATATCCTGTAATGAGGAAAAATAACATATCTTTTCATGTTGATCTAGACCATCAACATTATTTTTATTGCTGAAAAATTTCCAACCTTCAAAGTCAACATGTTTTTCTAAAATTGATTTCCACTCATTTTCAACGGCTGGCACATAAGTTAACACTAAAACCTTGTTCCAATTCATTGCGTTTGCTAATTGATATGTCGTAAAAGTTTTTCCAAATCTCATTTTTGCATTCCATAAAAATTTAGGTGTTCTGTCTTTACTTTTAGTAGATTTTTTAAAATATTCAGAAGTAACTTTAACCGCTTTTTTTTGCTCAGGTCTCATTTTAAAGTTCTCAGTTCTAGGGGTAGAAAATTCTACTTCCTCTACAACTTCATTTATTGCACTTATTGCTTCCTCTATAGTGCACTCAAACCACTCTTTACCCCATGAAGGGTCTATCATTTTTCTGCTTTGTATATTTTTTCTCTTTAAAGCTTCGTGGACTGCTTCATCACCAAATGGTTGATTGGTTTTTGTAAGGCCTATACATTCATATAACAGATCCCAGTTTTCTCCATCTGGCCCTTTTACAGGGTGTTGGTTTCTTACTCTGTCTTCACCTGTACCAGTGGTTTCACCAATTTTAAGAAATCCCTTTCCTTTTCTTGAACCCTCCCACTCTCTATTCTTGTAATGTGGTTCTGTAAAAATATAAACTTTTTTTAATTTTTCATCAATAATTAATTCATTAGAATTAACTCTGCTGCTTGTAACAAAATCTGGTGAAACTTTTGCCATTTTTACTCTTCGAAGTCAGAGATTTTGCTATCGATAAACTCTATCTCTTCAGAGCTAATTGAATAATGTTTATATAACATGCTGTCTGTATAGGTGAGATCCAGGTCAGGATAAGGAACAAAACTCCAAACCTCTGATGTGTTGTGTTTAGATATTTTTCTTAGAGCGATCAAAAATCTAATAAATTTTGTTTCTAAATAAGTTATAAAATTTTCAGCTTCCTGAAGAGTCTCAAACGAATCAACTACAAGATACTGCTCTTTGCAAACTTCGTTTGGTTTAGCAATGAAAGGCTTAACAATAATATTGTCGGGGTAAGAAGAAACTCCTTTTATGTAAGAGACTAAAACTTTGTATTTTTTAATATAAGCCTGTCCTTTGGTGATTTTTGATTTTGAAATATAGTCTTCCTTTTTTGCAAGACCATACACTTTATAAGTACCCGGGCCCTTTTTATCAAAATCTTTAAAGTTTGTCGGTAACCCAAATGGCATTCGTGGAGAAATTACAGAATTTAAATATTTTGAATTTTTATTCTTTTTTTGTACTTTATCTAAAATTGTTAATGCGCCGTTCCATCTAATAAATATTTCCCCAAACTCGTCCATGTATCTTTCTGCTACTAACTCGGTGCTTCCAGACTTATTAACTATTTCAGTTACACCTTTAAAGTTTTTATCCCACAGAAAATAACAAACGCCTCCATCAATTCCAACTGTCGGAAAGACTTCTTTTGAATTTTCATAATCAACTAATTTGGCAATTCTTTTATCTTGAATAAGTTCTTTTCTAAACTCAGTAAGGCCTTGACCTTTACCGCCAGCAAACCACCTAGAGCCAATAATCATAGCTACATATCTTGGATTGAGTTTTAGTGCTTGCTTGACAAAGAAATGATAGATAATAGTAGCACTTCTGTTGTTGCCTTCATCTTCTAGTTGATATGGTGGGTTTCCAACTATTACATCAAAATTCATATTATCTACTATCTTACTATCGTGTAAAAACGGGTAAGCAAAATTTTCTGATCCATCTTGTTTTTCAAGCGTATCTTTCCCTCCACAAACTCTACATTTTCCTGCAAAAAAATCGTGTTTTGCTTTCTCATAAAATATATTACCCGTGCTGTCTGACATTTTAACAACGGAAAATTTAGAAGATGGGTCTTTTGAGTAATAAAGAGTCCTTCTACTAATTAGAGAACACGTAAACTCAGTTGCAATTCCAAAAAGGTTATTTTTAAGAATGTGCTCTCTTCTTTTTTTATCATTTGTTATTTCTTCTTTTAGACCCTCCATTAGTCTTTTCGCACATTCTCTAAGAAAAACTCCACTTTTACAAACAGGGTCAAGAATTTTAATTTGACTATTTGACCACACTTCTTTTGGTAACAAATCTAATACCTCATTAACCACACTTGGTGGAGTAAAAACTTTATCTGGATCAAGATCCGAGATAGTATCGAGTATGTCTAAATCTATTTCTTGGTTTTCCATAAATCCTTAAAATTTACTGGGTCATATGTTTTCTTGACATCCGGTATATGACCAAAAAGCTTTAAATCGTCTCTAAAAATTTCGTTATCAGGATACAATAACTCATTAAAGTCAAATTCTCTTATTTGAATTCTATTTGCCGGTAAAAGCGAATATTCACATATAACAATGTTGTTTTCATCAGACAAAATATTTCCTAAAATAATATTTTTTGATAATACATTATTTATGATATTCATAAAGTAATCTGGCGCTTCTGACTTTAATCTCTTTTTATATTCATTTTTTATAAAGTTTTCCAACCTCAATCTACAATCATTTATATTTTGAGCATCTATGTCAACTCCGTAGATTGAACTTATAGCTAAAAATATTTTTATCTCGATATTTTCAAAATATTTATTTTTAACATACTCTTTTGTTTCTTTCATTTCAAATATTTCATCAATTTTGCGACTCAATATTTCTAACAAAAAATTACCGTCTCCACAACCTGGTTCAAAATATCTGGATTTATAGTTCAACTCACCAAGTAAATCTAATATATTTTTCACAATGGGTTCTGGAGTTTTTACCTCGCCAAGCTTGATAATTCGATCTTTTGTAGAATCATTCATTTTTTAACTTTTCTTTTTTATATACAAAATTACTTTAAACACTATATATGACAGTTCAATCAATTAATTTATTAACTAGATGTATCCATACATGAATTAATTTTTTTACAAGTTGAAATTCCGCAAAGCCTGCAAACCCTTTTTGTAGACATTATAGAAGTTTCCACTTCAGCTCTAATTCTTGCATCTCTCTTAATAGTTTCTTTATTGGACTTCACAATATTTTCAATTTCACATTCAATCTTTGCTAAAGTATTTTTCCAAGAATCCATAAATTTAGTACTGCTATTAAAGACTGCGTTTAATATGTGTGAAATTTCCGATTTAAGAATAGAAGGGAAATAGCTCAATTGCTTGGCTATTTCCTCTCTATCTGTTTCATTAATCTCATACTTTTTAGAATCAGACATCATTTTTATGAACATTTCATGTGTTAAGCCAAATGCTTCTGACTTGCAAGATCCATGTTTGCACAGCCACTTATAAGCTTCTTGAGACCAAATTTGATCTAAAGTGCCATGCTTGTAGCATTCAGGAAAATACTTTTTGTATTTTTGTATGCTTAACATAACCATTTATGAAAGCTTTCCTCTAAAAAGAGCAATTAGATTTGATCTACCAGCACCAGAACTATACCTTCCGGCAGCACCAGACGATCCACTAAGCCAGAATTCAGATCCAACAACTTGGTTTTCTTCTGGTGTTCTGTCTCTATCACTATGTTCTCTTAATGGGGTGAGAAATTCTGCCCAGTCATTTGGATCATGAATATCTCTTCCCTGAGTAATAAGTTTCATGTACGGACCACCCATGATGTTATGCATAACAGTAGTGCCTACTGCTCTCTGCAAAGTGTATACCTCAGGATCTTCAAAGCATGCAGGTAAAGTTATTTTGAGACCATTCCAAAATGCATCTACCAACTTAAATTGGTCATTTAATGACATTGGTTGAAACCAGTCCTGTTGATATAGGTGCTTTAAAGAAGTTATGAATGCACTGTTTGGCAGAAATCCAATCTTCGAGTTAGGATATTTGATAAGATCTTTCCAAATTTTTGACTCATCAGCAATTTTCCTAGTTAAAAGTACTGCATTTTTTTCTTCATCACGAACATCATCGATTCCAAGCCTTAATTCAAGCTTTGATCCTGTATTAATACTTTTTGCAGTTGTATTAACTATATAAAAAGATTCTTTTTCTTCATCAAATTCACCACCCAAATAAAAAGTAGCAAACACTAATTTATCTTTCCATAAATTTGCTGTTTCAGGATCTGATAAAACCTCTTCAAGGCCCCTTGTGCGGTGCTGTCCATCGATTATATAAAGTACATGATTTGGGTTTGAAGGATCTAAATTTAATATATATCTATTTCCATCTTTCTTCAAATAGGATAAGTTTCCACTCTCACGTATGTTTACAATTATTGCGGTAGGAATGTCAATTTTGTTAGACAAAAGTGATTGAGCTATTTTGTTAACTCTAACTTTGCTAGCTTCTCTTTGATATCCGCCTTCAACCGTTCCCATTTCTCCTTTTAACCTGTCGTAGGTATCGATTGCATAGTTTTCAATTAAATCTTTAACTTTAATTACTCCTGTTGCAAGTTGTGTACCTTTGACACTCTTTTCCCCAAGAAGAACGGGTATTTTTATATTTGCCATGATTAAATTACCTCTTTTCTTAATAAATTACGGCTATTATTGTCAATCATTTGAAGTAACTTCTCAAATGAAAAATTGATGCTGAGTTGACTTTGAGCAAATAACTTAATAAGCAAGTGTTCAAAACGAGCAAACACTGAGCTCTGTTCAGAATTCTCTTCTGACTCTATTCTTGCTTGAGGTGAAGCGTTAATCAACTCAGCACCGATAACAAACCCGGAGGAAAGGATACTCCTGGTTGTCTCAAATTTAAATTTCTTAATTTTCATAATATAAATATATCATATTTGCCTGCTCGTGTCAAGCGAGCAGGCAAATATTTTTATATATGCTACTCATATTATCTTCTCAGCACTTTTACATACTAGATATAGTGTCTTTAAAAAAACTCTATCAATATATTGACTTACTCTTCTTCTATAATTTCTTCTAATTCTGAATAAAATTCAGCTTCAAAATCAGCTTCATCCATCAATCGAGATAAAATAACTCCTCCTGTATGTTCGATCAGCCTTCTTCTTAATCTTGAATAAAATGACGCAATATATGAAAGCTCGGTAATTAATGCATTTAAATCTTCTTCTTCAAGTACATATACTTCTTCCGTAATTATTTCATCAATATATTCATCAACTCTTGGCTTACTTTCTTTTTTTATAATTTTTAAAGAGTCTTCAACAAATTTCTTGGGCCAAATGTAATAATTATTAAAATTCATTTTCATCATTTATGATTTCGAAATCTATACCGTCCGATATGATCATTTTGCTAATTCCTAGGCAATTATTTTCCTGGATAATGGCAAAACTCTTAAATTTTTCATCTGTTAACACATGTGAAACTTGATACCCCGTCTGGTTAATAAAAGAACTTAATGCAGCGATGATTACCCATTTTATTTCATCTTGAGTCTCTTTATGAAAAAAACTAATGCCCCAATCTTCAAGCAGAATTTCTTCATCATTAAAGTGAGGAACAAAATTAACATCTGAATACATTTGTTGAAGTGTCAACGCATAATTTTCAGCTTTTGTATTGGTAGTTAGTGATTTTCTGGCTACAGTTTCACTATATTTATATATTTTTTCATTCATTATTCTCCTATTTATTCAAATTAGACATAGGCTTTCCTTTGTCTAATTTGTGGAGTTTTTTTGAAAACGAACGCCCTGCTAAGGTAATAATATTTTTCTATTTTGTCAAATTTAATCAATCAGTGTTACTTATTTTTTCAAATTCTTTTACTGAAACAACATAGGAACAAGTCTCACAATTTTCGTTTATTTCTGGAATGGAATTTCCATCCAGCACATTTTTAATTTCAAATAGTTTATCTTCGACCCATTTAGTTGAACCTTTGTATTCAAGAACATAGGTTTTAAACTTTATTACATCCTTAAAATTCTCTGATGTTTTAAGTCCATTAGAATAAAGAAAAACGCTATCATCAGAAACTTTAAAACCGTTCATTTTAAATAACCATTGATAAATATCAATTTGTCTTTTGTACTGCTCTTTCCATGGAGAGCCATCATTTAAATCTATTTCACTTTGAGTTGATGTTGATTTATATTCAACAATCACAAGCTCATTTGAATCAGTGTCTATCCATACGTCATCTACAGATCCTGTAATGATTAAATTTGTTTTTTTATGATGATATGTAATCCCTTTTCTATTATTTCTCCACTCTTCCATATTTTCGTGCTGAAAGGGTATTAAATTTCTACCAAGATTATCCATATATGGATGAGCTTCGGCTTTTTCTCTGTAAATGTCTAATTCTTTTTTCATCAATTCATCATGCGCTGAATTTAATGAAAATGCAGGCATACCTATGTTTTTAATATTTCCTACTTTGTTTAGGTAAAAACATCTTTGACAATTTACAAAACTATCTATACCACTCCTGCTTAACTTAAATGTTTTTCCAGATTCGTATTTATATGTATTATTTTTTCTAAAAGTCATTTCTCCTCCTAATTATCTTGGCCTTTTGGAAAACTGTCAATGATAAAATATTCTCCTGAAGGCAATCCCCACAGATTTGCAACATCACTCCATCTAAATCCACTATTTTCATTTAAATCACCTGTATAAATCATTGATGCAACATATTGAAACAATAATTTAGTAGGTACCCCATTAACATGTGATTTTGATTGTTTAGCATCTACAGCTGATTTCAATTTTTCTAAATACTGTAAGGTTCTGTGTGTTACTTCACCACCTGCAGTTTTTTTTCTAATTACTTTGAACTCGTGTTGTAAATTTTTAGGTTTAGTCTGGGATAGTTTTATCTGTATTCTTACTGGTGATAAAAATGCTTCCTTATCGTAAAGGCCATTAAAACCTTTTCCAAGATTAAGATCTAACACTTTACTGATTCTATCAAATTCCATTGTTGACCATACTTCTGTACCGTTGGGTGTGATTCCTAAAAACCTTCTCCCACCATATTTTTTACTTTTCTCCGCATTTGCGGAATATATATTATTATATTTTTCTGACATATATCTCCTTTATCTATAAATATTGCTAATCCAGCAGCTTGAACAAAACAGGTAAGATTGCTGCTGGATAGCTAAGAAAATTAAATAGCCTTAGTGTTCAACAACAGGGTGAAAGGATAAACCCAGCTTCTGATGTAGTGCAGCTATAGGCAGTAAACCCTTGTCCTAGATTCTCTCTAGACTCTATTCCAAAGCTATTTAATTTATATCGTAAAGCATAAAAGACAATGCTTTACTTGAACTAGTTATTGAGCTTCTTATCTTCATGAAATTTGATATATAATCTAAACCCATGCTTTTCATTATGAAAGCCTTTTATGCCCTTAAATACAGCCCAACTAAAAAATGAATTATTATTTAACCACTTTTTAAATAAATAGCGATTAATGTTTGGCATTCCTGTAAATAACCTATCGTCTGTAATGGGAATGCCAGATCTAACTCTTTTTATTAACTTTATAGCTACCAAAAACCTAATTTTTTCAATCTTCTTTTGATATCTGTCTAGTTGTTTGTCTAAACTTTCTAATTCATAACTATATTTGGCCATAGTTGTCTCCTAGTTAAAAAGGACATCAGCTATACAACTCAACTTATAAGTGTTTTTGAAGATTTTATGTGCGAAACAAATAATATCTTCCAAAACGCTCAGGTTTGTTGCAAAAAAATGTCCTATATAAAAAAAATCCCTTTTTCAAGGGAAAAGTTTTATAAATTAAATTGTATGTTATCACTATATCATACAAAAACCCATTTGTCAAATTCGAGTTTTTGAAGCCTTTTATGTAGTTAGTCAAAAATCCCTCTTATCTTTTGTATGGTTAACTTCATTGCTGTGCTGAGTTAGGTTTATTAAGCTAGTTATTATGAATAATTTTTTTGACAGAAGTTCACAGCAAGAATTTACATGGCAGTCTAAACATATTAAGTTTTTTTTAGATTTAAAAGGCATAGGGCCATCAGCAGTTGAGAAAATAATAGAAATTAATCCTGATATTGAGCAATGGGATAGAGAATATGTAGCTAGTCAATCAACCAACTATGAAAAAACCATGAACTTATTGAAAGATGTAGAAGAAATACCCCAACTAAAAGAATTAGATGATGATGAAGTGGTACATTTTAAACATCCCCTATATCCTAAAAAACTTCTTTCTATGAAAAAAAACAAGCCTTTACTGCTTTGGTATGTGGGAAATTTAAATATTGAAAAAAGTATCGCAGTTGTTGGTTCCAGAAAAATGATTACTGAGACTGCAGAAGTAGTTGATAAATTTGTAGAAGTAGTGAGCTCACTAAATTTTAGTATTGTGTCTGGATTGGCTAATGGGGTTGATGAAAAAGCCCATATTTCTGCCTTAGAGAACAATGCTAAAACAGTAGCAGTTCTTCCTAGCTCTTTAGACAACATTCTTCCCGTTTCAAATAAAGGGTTAGCAAATGAAATCGTAGAGCAGGGAGGGTTATTGTTAACTGAATACCCTCCAGGCAGTCCAAAAAAACCTGAAAACAGTAATTATTTAATGAGAAACAGAATACAAGCAGGTGTTTCTGATGCTGTGTTTGTCGCTCAAAGTGCAATAGATGGTGGAACTATGACAACTGCAAAACATGCAATAGATAATGAAAAAAGAATAATAACCTACAAGTCAGAAAAAGACATTGTTGAGTACTCAGGTAACAGAGTTCTAACCAACTATCTTGATTTTGATAATGAAATACCAATCAAATTATCTAAATTTCAGAAAGAACTGATTGCTAAAAAGAATAACGTAATTAGTGATTTTGCTTTTGAAACAATTGATCAGATTGAAAATATAGTATATAAAATCTTACAATGACATCTTGGGATAGTAGATTAAAGCTTTATAAAGAAAACCCAAATACGTTATTTCTGGAAAATATTAAAGACTTTGGAAACTTTTTAAACATTCCAGATGGACACAAGTTATTAAATAAATATTTGATTTTAGCTAATGAAATTCCGGGATATTCTTCAATAACAAAAGACTCTAATTTAAATAATATAAAAGTAGAAAAAGCTTTGTACTCAACATTATTTGAACACAACAAACAAAATATTGAACTGTTCACTTTAGGTAGGTATTTTGGAAGCAAATTAAATTATTACGTAGAGAAAAACACTCCAAGAAAATACGTTCAAGATTTAATTTTAGAAAATAAAAAGAGAAGAGGGTTTGAAGAATTTACTAACTGGTCAGACCATCTACAAGTTAACTTAGAAGATTTAATACATTTTGTTATGAAAAATTCCAATAAAAAAAGTTTCTTAATTTCTTCAATACCTAATTCAAATGGAAGAAATAGATTTGAAAGCTTCCTTCAAAAAATCTGTGGTAATAATCGATTTACAAGTTTTGAAATTCAAATAGCTACTAATTTAATTGATACAAAAGGTCATGAAAACACAATGTATAGTTCTGAGGATAAGAAAATACAAATTCTTAGAAATGCTTATTCTGTAAATAAAGAATATCTTCATATATTAAAAAATAAAGATTGTCACCTAATAATAATTGATGATGTCTTTACTACAGGTGCCCATTTAAAGGTAGCAATTGAAAAAATAAGCGAAATTATAAATTTAAATACAGATAAAGAGTATGAATTACTGCAAGCAATTGCGAAAGCAGGTACAGATTATGTTATAGATGCAGTCATTACAAACAGAATTAGAAAAGGAGTTAACGTAAATGAAATACTTGCAAAAAACAATATTCAAAACGTATACGATAAAGCATATATCAAACAAATAATCAATAACAAGGTGTTATCTTTTTCTGGTTTGTTTTTAGCTACTACTCAAAGCAATCCTGACTACAATCTTGACTCTGGGGAGTTTCATGCACTGGGCTTATAAATAAATTAAATATCGTTAATAAACGTATCTTGAAAACTCTGTCTAATTACTAATTCCACAACACCACTACTTGTAACTGCAACTACTCCAGATTTAGGTACTCGGTTATAGTTACTTGCCATAGCAAAGGTATAGGCTCCTGTAGAAGTAGACATTAAAATATCTCCTGATACGGTATCACGTGGCAACATTGCATCTTTTACTAATAAATCTCCACTCTCACAGTGTCTACCTGATACTGCATGCACTACATCTTCTCCAGCTTTTCCACCAGAGATATTAAAGAGCTTATGTTCACTTCCATACAGTGCTGGCCTTGGATTATCTGACATTCCACCATCTACCAAAATATATGGTTTCTCACCTCGATCATCTTTAATAGCCCCAGCAGTATATAAAATAACTCCTGGGTTATTTACTAACGCTCTTCCTGGTTCAATCATGACTTTATATGATCCACTCCAGTGTTCTTTAATCCCTTCATGAATTGCATCTGCGTAGACTTTTAATTCATGATCTACTTCATCACCAGCATACGGTGAAAAGAATCCACCACCAGCATCAAAGACTATCTCTCTTTCTACACTTGCAGGATGAGCATTAAGAAAATCTGCACACTCGCTCATTGCTTTTTTGTAGCGATCTGGGTCTTTAATCTGGCTTCCAATATGGACATGGACTCCAGAAAACAGTAAATGTTTTGAGTTATAGATTTGTTGTAATGCCTCTTCAGCAAAGCCAATAGAGATACCGAACTGTTGATCGTACCCTGAAGTCAATACCATTGGATGGGTCTCAGCTCCAACATCTAAATTTA
>Ga0255769_10004195_pt1 | contig 14149 bp, 10 predicted proteins | sample 041ome_9_FD_179637 | JGI IMG/M metagenome (GOLD analysis project Ga0255769, IMG submission 179637) | Coastal salt marsh microbial communities from the Groves Creek Marsh, Skidaway Island, Georgia - 041413US metaG (version 2) | ecosystem: Environmental > Aquatic > Marine > Intertidal zone > Salt... | reverse complement strand
GCTCCTCGAGGAGTTCCCCGCTCCTCCTCCTCGCGTCTTCCGTCCGCTCCTCGCGGGGTTCCTCAAAGTCGCGAGAAGACATGGTTTTTTATGTGTGTGTGTGCGTGTGCGCTTTTTTTAAAAAAAAGCGTTGTTTGACCTGCGTTTTTTATTTTTTTTGAAAAAGAGAGTTTAGGGTTTGGAGAGATTAATATACGCGCTAAAAATAACAATCGAGAGAAAAAAAAAATATACGAAAGAAAGTTTGACCAGAAGAGAGAAAACCTACACCTCCGGGGGGGCCGCTCGAGCACCACACACCGAAAAGAGACGATACCATGACGACGACGAGAGAGGAAATCGTCGTCCGTCTGCGCGACGTGCGCGAAGAGTTGAGACGCGCGCTCGCGGAGAACGAGAGGCAAACGCATCCTTTGGCGAAAGTCAAAGCGAGAGGAGACGTTTTGGTGGTCGATGCGGAACGGTTTGAAAAGTTGGAGAGAGAGTCGAAGAGGACGGTGGAAGAGGCGAAGAGGAAGGTGTCGGAGGAGATCGAGCGGTTGGAGCGAGACGCGGAGGCGATTAAGCGGGAGTGTTTCGAGAGCATGGAGACGAGGAGGTGCGCGGTGACCACGTTCGCGTGCGAGGAGAGGGATGAAGTTTTTCGAGATCCAGTGGCGGTGACGAATTTTGGGATACCGAAAAGGAAGAAGAGCGGCGAGGACGCGGGCGAAAAGGAAGGGTGGGAGATCGCTGGCGTGCGCAAGATGCAGTTTTTAAGCGAAGTTGGTTTGCGAGTATCCTCAGAATCGGACGCTTTAGGGAAGAGCATTCTACCTGCTGCGGGACCGGCGTCGACGAAAGACTCTGGCGAAGACGAAGAGGCTCAAATCGATCGACTTTTGTACGACGTGCAGTTTCAGCTGCAGTGCACCACGCCGGAGCGAATGAAAATGCATCACGCGTTGTTATTGCGCTCGGCGAGGATTAAAAAAGAAAAGTTCAACGCGATGTTCGACGACGTCGTATTCGAGAAGAGTCGCGTGATGGATCGCGCCAAGACGGCGTGGAAGAAAGCCAAAAGTATAGCGAGAGGCGCGCTAAAAGAAATGCCGGCGAACCAGTTCGAAGGCGTTCGCACCGACTCTTTTTATAAATTGGAACGTGGGTTTGAGCACGGAAACGCGTGGGATATTGTCGCGCGGTTGAACGCGTTAGCGAACACACGACCGATGCATTGGTTGGAAGAGGAGGGTAAAATTTTTGAGGTGCGCGAATCGGAGATGTCGTCGAGTAAATTTCTCGAGGAGGACGAACAAGGAAAAGATGATTTCAACGACGACGACGATGGATGCAGAAACGTTGATGCAAATAAAATACACGACAGCAAGGAGAAGGAAACCTCGAGCAGTGACTCGGAAAGCATGAAGAAGGCTTTGAAATCTATGTTTACGAGGAGCAGCGAAGATAACGAGGACGATTCCGACGGCGATAACGAACCTCACGAAGACGAAGACAACGACAATGCGGACATGAGCGATCCATCCGATGACGATGATGAAGGAAGTGAATCACTAAACGCAAACGCTGATGAAAAAGCAGAAAAAGAAGCGCCGTTTGAGAAAAATCTGCGCCTCCGCGCGAAAGAAGAACGCTTTTTGCAAAAGAAAAAGAAGAAGATACGCGAGGCAAAGAAAGTCGCCTTTCAACGCCTTCTCGACATCCATGACGAAAACGTGAAAAATCGCGTGCGATTGAACCACAGAGTACTCGAGCTCAAAAAAACGAAACATAAAGTTGAAGTTGAAGTGTTATCGCTGGAGTATCGCGCGGCGAAAGTGTGTGAACGGCTATACCAAATTGAAATTTCGGACGACGAGCGCGAAACGATGTCGAGACCGGACGAGACGCTCGAAAGATTACAACGCGAGGCGCGCGATGCCAAAAGAGCGTTTGAAAACCACGGTCCCGAACTCGCAAACGCTAAGGCGCGATTAGAAGCTACGACAGAACAGTTAAAAATGATCGAACGGCAGTTTAGACGGGAAACGCGAGATGCACCTGCGGCAGCTATTCACGCCGACACGTTGTTGGTGTTGTATCGACAACATGGACCAGTTTTGCGCAAGAAGAATACTTCTTCTTCGTCGTCGTCTTCTTCCTCCTCCTCCTCCGGTTCTTCTTCGAGTACTAGTACGAATCACAACGGAACGACATCTAACGAAGCTTCTGTGCTAGCCGCAGAGCGAACAAAACTCCGGCGAGAATCCGTATTCTCTCCGGTGTCGATGATGCAAACTCGAAGTAAATCGATCGTCGCTTTGACTTCATCTGGAAGAGAAGGAGGAGATGTCGTGGCTGAGAAAGGAGCGACAACGACAACAACACTCGGCGCGCACAGTAGCAAAACAACGACGTACTTCCCACTCTCGCTCGATGAGACTTGGTTTGAAAAATTAAACGCGCACCGCACGCAGAGACAAAACTTGGAAAAAGTAAAGGCGCAGCAGAAGGCGACTCGAGAGGCGTGCGAGAAGACGCTCAAAGAGTTAGAACAGAAGTTAAACGAAGCGACGAAGCGGGTCGCCGAGCGCGAAACACATTTAAAGACTCAGTTCAACGAGAGGTTCAAGCGCGCGAACGATTGCGACGTGACGATGAAATTACCGTGCGGATTGGTCGAAACGCTTTTCCTCGAAGATGATGGCGATATTTTGTACCTTCCTCGACACGTCGTCGAAGAGTTGAACGCAGCCGCAAAGTCACGTCGAGAAACGATGATTAATTTAAAAATTGCCAATAAAAAGCTATCCTCAAACATCGAGTGCTCGAAGTGGTACATTGAATACGCGAAACGACGAAACTCGGAGCACATAGAACGGGCGAGGGAATTGGCGCTCTTGCGCTCGTCCAAGAGTTTACAGTTGTTCATAAAAAGCGGCGGGTACAACAAGAACTGTCTAGAAGAAAATACCAAAGATAAGAACAGCACCGCGAATGGATACGAGAACGATAACGATAATAACGATGTCGACGACGACGACGAGAAAGAAATTGGCGACGCGGCGAACGCCAAGTCTAGATTTCGGCACAACGACGCCTTGCACGAGAAGGAGCGTAAAATGTGCGCGGAGCGACTGAACGATTTGGAGAAGAAGAAGACGAAATTGAGAAAGACGATTGCGAATTTACTGATTGAAAGCGAACGAGGAATCCATTCGCGGTCGCCTATCGAAATGAAGTGCGATAGCACAACGTCGCTCTCCCCTGATAGACGAAGTGTTGGTGGCGAGAAGAGTGTTGTAATCTCAGTCCAGTGAGAACGTTTTGAACAGAATATATATACCCCGTGCAGGACGCGCGCGAGTGTCATTATTATTATTATTATTGTACCATTTTTAAATATATTAGTTCTTCAATCCGAGTTGTTCGCTGACGCCGTAACTTCTCGCCGCCCCTTCCAACGTGTTTTGCAACAAAATCGCAATCGTCATCGGTCCTACGCCACCTGGAACCGGCGTCATCTTTCCAGCCACTTTCTTGCAACTCTCGAAATCGCAATCGCCGACCAATCGGTATCCTAACTTCTTCGTCGCGTCGTCTTTAGCGTTGATACCAACATCAATCACCGCCGCACCTGGTTTCAACCACGATCCTTGAACGTATTCCGTCACACCACACGCGGCAATCACGATGTCTGCGTCTCTAATAGCCTCCTCAGGGTTCTTCGTGCGCGAATGCACCACGGTCACCGTGGCGTCGTTTCTTTGCAACAACAATGCCGCCGGCGTACCGACAACGTTCGAACGGCCCACGACGACTGCTTTCTTCCCCTTCATTTCCACGTTGGAGCGTTTCAACAGTTCTATGCATCCTCTTGGCGTGCACGGCACAAACCTCGGATCTTCTCTCCCTCGTTGACTCAACGCGCCGATGTTCAGCGGGTGGAACCCGTCCACGTCCTTTTCGTAGGAAACCTCCTTCAACACTCGCTCTTCGTTGATGTGTTTCGGCATCGGCAATTGCACCAAAATCCCGTGAATGTTCGGGTCCGCATTATACGCTCTGACCACTTTCAAAACCTCCTCTTCCGTCGCGTCTTCGGGTAAATCCGTCCCTTCCGATCGAATTCCAACCTCCGCGCACATCTTCTTCTTCGATCGAACGTAACTCTGCGAGTCTTTCCTCTCGCCGACCAAAACGACCGCCAAACCGGGCGTGTTCCCGTTCGTGATCGTTTTCATCTTTTCCACTTTCTCTTTGATTTCTTCCCGTATTTCTTGCGCGATTCGCTTCCCGTCGATGAGTTCGCATCCCGGCGCGAGTTCTCGCTTCAAAACCGAGGCGGCGGTTAACGCGATGCCACCGTACAGGACTTGCTCGAACGTCGATAACTGCTGCGCGGAAGGAGGAGCAGGAGCAGGAGGCGCCGCTTTCTTCGACAGCTGGACAAACTCGTTCGTCTTGCGCGTCGGTGGAGATAACTCGTGTCGCTCGGAAGACGACGACGACGACGCGAAGCGAGCAAAGCACACAGCGCGATGTTGACGACGATGGGTTCTTCTTTTCCCCAACATCGCCGGCGTTAAAGTTGCATTGGCACTTTTAAACGAGAGAAGCGCGGAGGAGGAACACCCTCTTCTCGCGGCGGCGACGACGCTCATTTTAGCGCCGTTGTTGGAATTCAAAGCACCCGAAGTAACGACAGAAGAAGAAGAACAAGAAGAAGAAGAAGCGAAGGAACGACCGACGACGACGGAGGCCATGTTTGAAAATGTGGACCTTTTTGTGTCGTTGGAGTGAAAATCTCTCTCTTTTTTTTTCCCTAAACCCTAAACCCTAAATATACGAAACCAGTTGAAACCAGTTTGCGTTTCGTGAGATTCAAGCGTAAGATTTTCAAAAGCTACCCCCCCTCCCCCCGGCCCCCGGCCCCCTCCCCGGCCGCCGGAGAAAATGAACGCGAACAAGAACAAGAAGAAAGGCTTCGCGAACGCGAAGCTGAAGAAAAAGCTCGCGCACCCGTTGACGTTTTTTCAGCTCAATTGCAACGGTTTGTTCGAACATCCGAGACACTGTCGTCAGTCTCGTTACGATTTCACGACGAATAGAACAACGCGCGCGCCGTGCGAGTGTTGTCCGTCGAATGCGTATTTTGAGGCGAACTTGAAACGAACGTTCGAGTACATCAAAGAGAACGAGTTTCATTTGTGTTATTTCAGCGAGACGTGGATGTATGGTGACGACGCGAAAGGCACGCAGCCGATGACGAACCATCCTCTCTGTGGTGAAGGTGCTCAAAATGGTGGTGGAGGAGAGTTGAGAGAGGAAGAGACGTGGCTTCGCAAGTACGGGTTGAGCGAAACGTACCGGGTGTATTTTTCGTTGCAAAATTGCAACTATTTCGGCAGCCGAGACACGGCGTGGGCCGGGAACGTCGTGTTTATTCATCGCGACGTGCAACCGCCGGTTAAAATTAGAAGACACGCGGACATCGGCTTGACGCAAAATAACGCGTCGTACCAAGGCCGGTATCTCGAGTTTGAGTTTCCGGACGGTTTTCACGTCTTGAACACGTACATGCCGTTTAGCGGTTTCAACGATAACAAGTCGAGAACGAAAAAGAAGATTGCGTTGCGGAAAACCGTCGATTTAGCGGTGAGAGAAAGGTTAGTGCAGTTGCGCGAGGAGAAGAAAGAGTTTGTATGGATGGGCGATTTGAACGTCTCTCCCGGCCCGTTGGATCATTCTTTAGGAGAGCCGGCGAGAGCGAAAGAGTACGCGATGTCGATGGCAGAGAGACGAGACGGGTCTCACATCGAAGATGTCGACGACCGCGGCGAGTACGGCTACACGAACAACGAGAAAAAGCGGTTTAACGAAACCGTGCGCATGGCGGATGCCGTAGACGCCTATCGGTACTTGTTCCCTCACAAAAGGATTTACACGCACAGTCAACAAAGATGGGATCATTACATCGTGAGTAAGAAGATAATAGAGGAGAATAGGTTAGCAAAGTGCGAAATACACGTGCATAAAACTTTCTCGAGCGACCACTGCGTGGTGACGATGAAGTTGAGCGAAAAAGCTTCTTATTTTCGTAAAGACGACGACGACGTTGTTGTTATTGTTGATGATGACGATGTTAATGATGATAAAAACATGTCGATGATTGAACAGCTGCGAGCGAAAAGGCTGAAAAGATTCGACGGCTCAGGATGAAATATATTGAAGCACATACTCCTTGTAATATATATACACGCACGCACATATCATGGTCCCAAATGTCCCAAATGTGTGAATTCTGCGTCGTCATTCGTGCGAATGCGTACGCGTCATCGAAAGAAAAGACCGGCATTCGATCACGATGATCAAATCAATTCACAGGAATGCAAAAAAAATAGCCTGCCACAATCGGGTTTCGATCCCGAGGCCTCCAGATGATTTACATATGCAATCATTGTTCACCAGTTTCTGGCGATGTGATGGATAATTATGAGTCTGACGCTCTCCCAACTGAGCTATCGCGGCGCATGTTCCGTAGGGTTTACGTTAGTGTATACAATCTTATTTAAAAAACACGCTCTCCTCTTTCTTCCCTCTCTCTTCCTCCTCGCCTCGTTTCCTCCCTCAAAATTTTATTGTTGTTGTTGCTGCTGTTGTTAACACAACACATACATATATCAGCATGCGAGCGACATCAGCGTTGCACAACATGTCGTTGTTGCAAAAATCGACATCGACGGTGTCGATCAACAACACCACTAAAACAAGAACCCAGAAGAAAACGTCGAATATATTCTTGCTGAAGAAGAATCAACGACATCGAAAGGAAAAATTCATCCTTCACGCCGCCGGCAACAACAAGAATGCTTCTTCTTCTTCTTCTTCTTCTTCCATTTCTTCTTCTTCTTCTCGCGACGAAGAAATGTCCGAAGAGGAGCTGAAATCAAAGAACCAACTTTTTGGAAAAGAAGTAGACGATGTATCCAGTTTAAACGACGAGGTGAAATCGCTGGCGGTTTCCAGCGAAGAGACGCAGGTGCTCAATCGAGAACACCATATAGAAGGGTTCGTGGCGATATCAGACTCGGGGCGGTCGGGCGCGAGGAAAGTTTTGTTGACCCACCCGTCGGGAGCGACGTGCGAGATTTACACGAAAGGTGCATCGGTAGCGTCGTGGACGCTACCGAACGGGGGGGAAGTTTTATTTACGCCAGACTTTTCGGACTTTAAAACGGAAGCGCCCAAGGACGCCGGGTTGAGTTACAACTTCCCGCACTGGGACGGGTTCGATTTGCATCGCATGCGAAACAGTAAAAACGGAGAAGATGAAGAAGATTTCAACATTCGACAGATGAACTTTGACATTTTGGATACCGGGATTAGAGAATTATGGAATCCGGAAGATAACACGTACACGGCGAACCCGTACGTGACGATTTACACGACGGACGACGATCAGTCCAGAAAGAAGTGGAACGACAACGCGTTTCAAGTCACTCTTACTTTCACCCTCGAGTTTGACGCGTTGAATATATCTCATTCGGTCGAAAACAAGAATAACAATACCAATAGTAATAATAACAATGTAGAAAATGGAGAGAGCAGCAGCACTAGTAGCAACAACAACAACGTAGGGTCGACGACGGACGAGTCATCAAATCTCGATTTCGAGTACGCGAGCGGGTACCGCGGCCACGTTAGAGTGGCAGATTTAACCGCAGTTCCACCGCGAGCGTATTACTTAGGATTAGACGATTGCGTGTACTTCGATATGACTGACACCGAGGAAACTGGTGGAGATCCACAGGTCAAGTTCACGAAAGATTTGGACGAGTACGACGAAAAATGTTTCACTTTGAAAGAGAAAACAGAGCGAGTGTACGCCAACGTGAAGAGAGACTCGACTATGCTGGAAATAGGAACGGGTTCCTCCGTCGTTATTGAGGATTACGACCGATTTGCCATCGGATACGACTACCCGGACGAAGAAACCGCGATGAAACAAACGGGGAACTGGCACGATCGCGCCGTATTTTCGTACTGGAAAAGTAAAGAGAAGAAGAACGACGAGTCGTACAGATGGTTCTCCGGTCTCGGGTTTGGGAACATCACGAAGTTGGTCAAGTTGAAAGCTGGGCAAACGCAAACGCACACCGCGCGATTAGTCGTGCGAGACGCTACGTTGTCCGAGAACATCATCAAAGAGCGGGACGCGAAACGGTCGTACGAAGCAGTGGAGAGAGAATTTTCCAAGAGAGAGGGCTACAACATGGAAGGGAGTGACTTACCGACTGACTTTCAATAATATCAAATATATATAAACTACTGGTATAATATCGTAATGCAAACCTAGGTGATCTCTAAAAAAAACTGCTCGTATATCTAAACGCTGCTCTTCTCCTCGCCACTCAGACCGTTCTCCGAGAAGGTCTCTGAGGTTCCGTCCCATTCCGGCGCTTGGAGAATGGGCCAATCGCCTCGACACCCCATCCTGGTGTATAAACTCTTCTTGCCGGCAAAATGTTCGTCGTTATCAACCAACGCTTTTACGCCCTCCAACACCGCCCGCACCGTTTTTTCCTTCTCCTCTTCGTTCAACTCTTTTCCTTTTAAAACTACTCGAATATCCGCCAACTCGTACGCCTCCCTCTGCGGAAACTTGTCCGGGTTCTCCTCGCTCAGTTTCGCCGACTCTTCGTCGTCCACCCAAATGGTAATCATTCCGAATATCCACGCCCAACAGTCGCCTCTGGCTAACGCTCCGACGCCGTTTGCACCACACGTCGCCAACGACACTCTCAAAAACTGCGACAATTGCTCGTGCACGGAGTTCTCCACTATGAGCGCCTCCGCGTCGCCTTCGTCTCGGGCGATATCTTCTCTCGATTTCCCATCGGATATCCCTCGAATCAACTGAGGCACGGACATTGGCGAATACTTCAACAACGGCGCCAACAATTCGCTCAGCTGATGATTCGCTCTCTCGTTCTCCCCGACCGTGACGACGTTGACGCCTCGCAGCAGTCTCGCGACGGTGTCCGCGAGTTTTTGGACTTGCACCTCCTCGGGAATGGTCTCGCCTTTTTTACGTCCGTGCGCGCGTCGAACGATGGACGGTGCGCGTCGGTTCGAGGCGTTCAAATGCGAGGAGGAAAAAGAAGAACGAGAGGAAGAGGAAGAGGAGGAAGAGTGCGAGGACGAGCGGACGTCTTTTTGCGCTCGGGAAGGAGAGACGCACGATCTCATTGAGTTGTTGTGTGATTAAGAGTCAAAAAGTGTGGAGAGTGCGAGAAAGCGCCGTCGCAGAGAGAGAGAGAGCACGGAATGGATAAAAGTATACTAATAATATAAAGGTTTCACATATTCACAACACTCTTTCACTCTACGTATTTGTATGTATATATATATAAAGATTCTCTCTTCCTTTTCGCACTCTCTGTTTGAAAAAGGTTAACGAATTAGCGAGACTCGACCGCCGCGGACGATCTCGGCGTGTACAACTCTCTTCTCTTCGTCTTTCGCGAAACTTCGGCGCTACGGTCCACGGCGTCGACGACGCACACAAACTGCTTCTTCCCCGCACCTTTCTTAAACAAGATTTCCCCATCTCTCAACGCGAACAAGGTGAAATCCTTCCCGGTTCCAACGCCCGGGCCGGCGTGGAACTTGTTTCCTAACTGTCGGACGATGATGTTTCCCGCGCGGCACTTCTCTTGGCCGTAGAGTTTCACCCCTCTGTATTTCGGGTTCGAATCGCGACCGTTTTTGACAGAGCCGGTACCTTTTTTGTGCGCGGCTTCGATGGTAAAGGAGAATTTGTCCGATTTCGAGGTGCTCTGTGTGAGTGAGTGTAAAAGGAAAGGTACATTTAACGAGCGTCAGTATTCGCTTTCGACATTCCAAACGTAAAACGAAAGCGCGATCGAATTGGAAATCACAACTTTATCCTCTTAGGGTCGGTCGCTTTCCGGGGAAGAGACGGGGAGAGAAAAGCAAAAAAAATCTAATAAAATTCTATCCTCCTATATATATGTTTAAAACGCACAGTTTGCGGAACGGTCACGGCGCAGCCAGCCATGGAGGAGTTGCGCGCGTTGAACGAGACGTTGTTCATCGGCGTCGCGGTGGTGGTCAAGAAAGAGGACGAAAGGCAAGACATATTATTTGTTCGTAAAATTTTTTGCTTCTTTTTTTGTGGAGATCTCTTTTCTCTTTTCGGCTGCGTGACGTGTGCTTTTGCCCTCGATGAGGTTTTACGAGAAATTTTTTTCGAGTCGAACGGCGTGGAAAGAGAGAGAAAGAGCCAGAGACGTGAGAGAAGAGCTACGTATACACACAACAAACAGTACGGCGGTGAGTATATTCTTCGCTCGGCGCGTGTAAACTAGTACGCGTGAAAAACAATTATATATATATTTTCTTTATAAGATTTACACACGCACATCAATCAAGACAAAACTAACGCTCTCTCGCAGGCAAAGGCTAACGGGTTGACGCCTCTGCCTCCGCACGCGTCCAAGACTTCGCTCTCTTTGCCGCCGATTTGTTCTCTAAAACCTCTCAATAATCGCTCGACGCGTTTGTTTAAACTCGCGTCGGCGCCGGCGGCGTCGAGTTCCATGGCTTTCAAGATGCACGAGCGAGCGCACAGGACGGTGATTTCGGAAGCTTTTTCTCTCGCCACCGTGACTAACTGTTTCATTTCCGATGCGGTGGTGTCTAAGCTGGCGGCGAGTTCAACCGCGGCGGCTTCGGCAGTTTGCGCGCGCGTGGCTTCCTGCATCAAACCGTCGGCGAGGAAGCGCTCGGCAGCTTGACCAGCCGCTTCGGCTTCGCGTTCGGCGTCGTGGACGCGGTGAAGCACTCGTCGGGTGCGCTCTAACGCGTGTTCTTCTTCCGCAGTGGCGTGCTCGAGGACGTAGCCGCACGTGTCCGAATACAAGACTGGGTTTTCCGCGTATTTCACGCCAGCCCATTCGGCGACAAACGCGATGTCGCACAGCTTCGCGCAAATGGTTCGATCGACCGCAATTTTCGCGTTTTGCGAGCCTTCCCAGACATTTACTATGGCTTCCAACAACTCTCTCGCTTTCGTGGACGAATGGTCGATGAGTTTCCGGAGTAAAATGTCGTATCGAGTCAACAACGTGTCTAGGTGCGTGATGCATTTTTGTCCGTGCACTAGGATAGCCGTCGCAACGCACGCCAAGCACTGTTCCGCGGTTAAGCCGCCCGAAGACTCTTTCAACCACTGTTCGAGTTCTTCTGATGGTGTCTTTGCTTTTAACATTTCTCTAATCGTATCGATGGCGTTGTTCGTTTGCGCGTTGACGGAATCGACGTACGCCTGGTTAATCGTTTTCGCTTCTTTCGGTAACAAATCATAAATAGCCTGTGGTATGGACTCTTTCACGTTTTTCGGGTACGAGAGATCGCACAGTTTACGCAACAACGTTCTCACGAACTCTCTTTGCGGCGACCCGTCCGGTTGTTCGCTGACGTGGACCCACGATTTCCACGGCCACACTAAATCGAAACACGATAAATGGTGCGCCATCCACGTCGCTAAACGCTCGCGCAATTCTTCATCTAATCGGTCCATCGCGCGGAAGAGTTCGCCGACGGTTTTTGCCATCTTTGGTGGAAACGAAGGGATCGCTTTACACAAATCCTGGATGACGACGTGGTAGAAAACCGGCTCGAATCGCGACCGCGGTAAATTTAACAATTCTCCGAAACACGTCTCCGCGACCAAATACTGACATCTTTCCGGGTGATCGGCGGGTAACGGTAACGTCGCCAGTTGTTCCGTGGCTGGATGCAAAGCAGCTCTGCGAAATCCGGGTTCAAACGCCCACAAAGTATCCACGACGTGTTCCTCCGCGACGAACCTCTCCAGCGGCTGCCAATCGTTCTTCTCCCATCCGCCTTCCGTTTGCGCGCGGTTGACGATTCTTAATCGAGGTCTCGAGGGAAACTTTGTCAACGCCGTCGCCGCGGAATCCGATTGCAAATATTCCTCGTAATCTGGAATTGTAATTTTCGGCGCCTCCACGGTGGAAAACGAAAACAATTCTTGCTCGAACGGTTCTTGGACGCCGACGATGCCGGCAACCGCCCACCCTTTCAAGCCTCTCTTATCTGCCTCGTTCACGCGTCCCCAAAGCTCTTCTAACGCATCCGGTTCATGACTATTGCTGTTCTTATTTTCTTCTTCGTCTTTTTTACTGCTATCTGTTTTTGCTAATAAAACCCTTGCGCACTTATCAAACGTCGGATCTCTCGCGCCCATGTACTCCTCCATCGTCCTCGCAAACTCCTTGTACATTCCTTGCACAACCTCATCTTTCCCTTTCGCGAACGAGCCGTTCGACCACGGCAACGCGGATAACGCTACCGTCGCCAAAAAATCCGCTCTCGGCTGCCACGCTTTCGGATTCAACTGATTCTTACACGCTTTCGTCTTACTCATCGCCACGCACTTCTCGGCGAACCTCGTCAACACCTCCACCGCGGACGCTTGACTCACCAGATTCGTCACCGACGCGCACACGATAAACCGCACCAGCAGTTTCACCCTCGTTCGCGCGTCCTTATCCTCGTCCAATCTCATCAAATCGTGCTCCAACGCCTCCCCGACTCTGGACAAAAACCTCTCCGAAAACTCCAACCCAAACTCCTCCGAGTTGCTTTTTATCAAAGCGATCAGTAAAGCGTACACCGGTGTTTTCACCGGTAACTCCGAGATGCACTCCAACGTAAATCGCGTCACGTCGTCGCCGATTTGTTGAATGTCCGGGGCGATGTCCAACGAGAGATTTTTCACGTTTTGTTCCGAACCGTCCAAGTGGATGATGGCTTCGCGCAATTCTCTCATCGGCTGTTTGCGTGAGAAAATTTCGACGGCGTTTTGAATCGAATTTTGGAAAGAAGAGAGAGAGAGAGAGTCAGAGAGAGTTAGTATCCTGCGCGCACATCACGAACGCGTCGTTCGAGAGCCGCGCGCGCGGCAAAAGAACCAAAGCGTAGTAGTAGTAGGGGTAAGATTCCATCCCATAATCACATACGCATATGAGAGAGAGAGAGAGGGCGGCTCTCGATCACCAATCAAAAATCAAAAGAGAGAGAGAGAGAATTCCACACGAAACGCAAGAAGAAGAAGGAGCGCGCGCAAAGTTTTACGTCACCACTCACGTCCAGCTGTTGTCCCGGCCTCATCTTAGAAGATCTGTCTCGTTGCTTTTGCGATGCGTCGTGCGCGTCGTCTGTGTCGCGTCGTGTACCAACAACACGAATCGGAGTAAATAATAGAGAGTTTTTCCGTCTTTTTCCCCCAAAAGTTACGCGACAAAAAAAGCAGAAAATGAGAAGAGCGGCGACGAGAGCGACGAAGAGCTTTGGTTCTGTCGTCGTCGTCGCGCGAAGAAGCGGCTCAAAGTCGTCGTCGTCGTCGTCGTCTTTGTCGTCGTCGTCTGTTTTAAGGAGAGAAGAGAGAGGAAGAGAAGCGTCGACTTCGGGCTTTTTTGGGGGTTTGCCAACGACGCACAAGAACGGCGGTGTTGGTGGTGTTGGTGGTCGTTCTTCTCCTCCTCTCGTCGCTTTGAAGACGGCGACAACGACGACTTTACTAAAAAGATTCTACGCGAACGACCCGACGATTGAGAAAGGCGCGTACCCGATCGCGCGCAAGAAACACGAGCTCGAACTCAACGCGTTGAGGAAAATTTGGCGCGAAGAATTCGAGCGAAAAGCGCGAGAGAAGCGAGAGGAGAACGAACGAGAACGCGAGCGGTTACGTCGAGAGCACGAGGAGCGACGGAAAGAAAAGCTACACGCGTTCGAGGATAAAACGGACGAACGAAAGTTAGCGAAAGCGCAGAAAAACGAGAGACGCGATAAGAAACGCGCGAAAACGGAGCACAGATTGAAACAAAAGATGGCCGCGACGGAGCGGCGCAGTCGCTGGCGCAACGTCGAGCTGTACGCCGAGGCGGAAAAGTGGATCAGTCGGGATCAGTTGGAGATGAGGATCGAGAAGGCGCTGAAAAGTCCCGAGAGGATGTATTAGAGAGAGAGAGAAAGAGAGAGAGAGGATTAGTAGTGGTCGTTTTTGATGTGTTGACGTATATATTTATAGTTTGTGTGTGTATTAAAACTCGCGCGT
>Ga0255769_10004190_pt1 | contig 14160 bp, 7 predicted proteins | sample 041ome_9_FD_179637 | JGI IMG/M metagenome (GOLD analysis project Ga0255769, IMG submission 179637) | Coastal salt marsh microbial communities from the Groves Creek Marsh, Skidaway Island, Georgia - 041413US metaG (version 2) | ecosystem: Environmental > Aquatic > Marine > Intertidal zone > Salt... | reverse complement strand
TATACTGACCCTGCTTCTACATCTCAAATGAACTACATCGATGCACATCGATTCAGAGATAGAGATAATACGGGATATTACTTAGAACCTGCTAGTGGTGGTACTTTATATGGTAACAATGGTTCGTTAGTAATTCAAGGTGCATGGCCACAATTAAGAATTGCACAAAATGATGGTACACCTGATGCATCAATCAACTTCGATGCTGGTAGTGGATATAGAAAATTCAACATTGGACCTGGTGCTGGTGGGGCAGAAGGTCAAGAATTTGGATTCGCAATTTATTCTTCTACAAGAGGTACTCATTATGGAACTCCTCTTAGAATTAATTCAAATACCGGATATGTTCAAATTGGTGATAGAGATAACCCAGCATATCCTTTAGATGTTAATGGTACGGCATTATTCAGAAGTACTCTGATAATGAACAACGCTCAACAGATGCAATTTTACACTTCGGGTGGAAACCTTAGAGGTTATATTCAGGCAACTGATACGAATGATGCTCATTTCATAATTGCAACATCTGGTGGTGAGGATATTACCTTTAGAGATGGTGGTCTTGGTGGACAAACCAATTTCTTAATCAGAGGTGATGGTGATACATTTACAACTAGATATCATTACGCACAACGGTTCTATGATTCAAATAATGGTGCATATTACTTAGACCCTAATGGTACTTCAAACTTATACGAAGTTCAAATCAATAGAACTATAAGAATGATGAATTATGGTATTGGTATTACCGGTACATATTCATCATATAGATTACAAACCATCTTTAATATGGATGACCAGTATTCTATAAACGATGCTGGTACTGCAACCCAAAACGCTTATGGTTTATATTGGTCTCACCCGAACGCAGGTTCATTAGGTGGTGCAAACAATTTGAATGACCACGGTTTATTGATTATCAATAATGGTGGGTTTAGAGCGGCAATCTCAAGTAGAGCAGTATTTAGTAATGATGTTAGAGGTACTGTATTCTATGATTATAACGATACTGGATATTATGTAGACCCAAATACAACTGGAACATCTGCAAGATTACGGGGTAATCTTCATGTATCAGTTGGTAATGTAACTGGAAATGGTATTATCCTTGCGGATGATGGTGATATTGTTGATAACAATGATGGATATGGAGCATTACGATTTAGTTATGGTATCTATGTAACTTCTGGTAATAGAAGTGGTACATACGGAAGTTGGAGACATATTCTTCATTCGGATGGTAATGCATATGCTAGAACATCATCCAGAGCACCAATTTTCTATGACCAAGACAATACTGGTTACTATGTAGACCCTAACGGAACATCTAATCTAAATGGATTAAATGTTGGTGGTTGGGCAACTCAACAATTCTTAGATATAAATGTATCGGCTGGTAACTGGTACACAATCGCTACCAACCCTGGTAACAGAGCAATGGCTACCTTCCATGTTTGGGATTACAATAGTGGTAGACATGGTTCAATGAAGTTCAATGCTGGTATCTCTTATGGTGGAGCTGCTACGATTACTATGTTAGGTAAATCTTGGTATAGTGGTGGTGGTATATTTAGATACATCCGAATTAGAGGTACATCTACTTACTCTACTAACTATCTACAAGTTTATGCGGATAGTAGTGGTACATTCCGTATCGCTATGACGGATAACTTCCAATCAGCTGGTTGGACTTTAACAAATGGTGGAACTGGTAACCCTGGTTCATCTACTTTTGCAGAAGTTGACCCAGATGCATACCCAGGTCTTGTTTCGAATAGAGAAATTGCTAGTTACTCTACAATGTACTCAGCAATTTATAGAGATATTAATGATAGTGGATATTACTTAGACCCTAATTCAACATCAAATGAAGCTTTAAGAATTAGAGGAGGTGCATTGCATGGACCTAATCCAACTTGGGGAGCATATCTTGCGGTTGGTACAAATGGTCATTGGAGTGGTTCATATGCGTCTGTTGCAGCTACAAATGGTAACCTACACTTAGATGCACGGTCTGGATATGGTACATATATTAACTGGTATGTGGGTGGAACAACCTATATCAATGGTACATTACAGGTTAACTTTATTTATGATAGGGATAACACTGGTTACTATTGGAATGGTGAGGGTAGAAGTAGAATGAATGGATTGGAACTTGTTTCTTCTGGAAACAATGTTTCTGGTACAGATGCTACTCTTTGGATTCAAGGTACAAATGCTGATTGGGCAATAATCGTTGATAAGTATTCTTATGATTATGGGTTTGATGTTAGATTAGCATCATCACACTCGTACTCATATAGAGCACTACGGAATGGTTCTGAATACTTCAGAGTTGGTACTGATTTAATGTACCACAATGCTAGTATGAGAGCACCAATCTTCTACGATTTAAATGATACTGGATATTACGCTGACCCTCGTTCCTACTCATCTTTCAATGATTTTAGAGCAACCGAAATCTACGCAAGAAACTGGTTTAGAAATGATAATAGTGGTGAAGGTTTGTACAACCAAGCAACCGCAATGCATTGGTATTCGGATACATCATCTAGATTTAGATTATATTCAACATCATCAACTTCACAAATTCTATTTACAACATCTGGTAACAATGCTAGAGGATATGTTTACGCTACTAACTCAAATGAAATTGGTTTCTTAGACCAAGGTGGAAGTTGGGCAATTAGACATGCTAATGATAATGGTACTTATTTCTATTCCGATAATGGAACTTACGAATTTGGTGTTGGTAGAGATGTGGTTGGTGGTAACTATGGTACGGTTGTAACCAGAACTACGAGAGGTGGCTGGGGTGGATACTCAATCAATGATGGTTGGGTGTTTATGCATGACCATTCAAATGCAGCTGGTATCTACAACGATTACGAAAATGAGTGGGCTATCTTAATGTATAGAAACTCATATGTGGAGTTGATGTACAATGGTACTTGGGAATTAGCAACTCGTAGTGGATATGGTTTAGCTAGAGGCTCAATGAGAGCACCTCTATTCTATGATTCTAATGATACTGGATATTATATAGACCCTAACAATTATAGTACAATTAATAGAAGTAGTAGTTATCCAACTATTGATATTAGAAGAAGTGGTAGTGGTGGTACTGCTGGAAATGGTACTACATTGAGAGTAACTAATAGTTACGCAAATCACTCTTGGGGTATTGTTGCTGAATTTAGAGTTGATGGTAATAGTGGTGGTGATAGACCTTCTATTCTATTCTCATCGGGTCAAACTGGGACAACTTGGTCGGTTGGATATGGATATGCTGATGATAACTTCAGAATCAACCAAAACCACGGATATAGAAATGGTAGTTGGGGTACTACGAGAATTTTAGTTGATACTGCTGGTAGATTATATAGTTACTATGAAACTCGTACTCCATTTATCTACGATAATAACAATACTGGTTACTATTGGAATGGTGATGGTACATCTAGACAATATCAGACTGAGCATGTTGGTAGATTATGGTATAGTAATTATCTTGTAAGTAGAAACCAAGGTGGTTTGATGGGTGATTACAACGCAACTGGAACGCGGGGTAAAGTAATTTGGACTATTGGTGAGAGTTGGCCTTGGGGTAATATGTATGGTCTTGCTTATGAGTATGGTAGTGGATATGGTCACCACCTTTCACTTAAAAATAATGGTTCAACCTATACTCGTATTGGATTTGCTGGTGGAATGTATTTGAGTGGAACTGGTACTGCTGGTTCAGACTGGAGAGCACCAATCTTCTACGATTCAAATGATACGGGTTATTATATGGACCCAACATCTGATTCAAACTGGAATGGTTTGACTAGATATGGTCAGATGAGAATTGGTTTAACTGGTAAATCATCTTATAGAAGAAATAACTATACTGGTGATACTCGTTATTGGACTGGTGCAATGGGTTGGGGAACAACTGACCTTATTTCAATGTTCGACCAGGGTTCTGGTTTCATTGATACATGGAGTAACCCAGCTAACCAACCTGCTGGTACATCTCACTGGGTAGGTTTCCAAGCATCTCACTTCAATGGTGGATACAACTATGGATATGGTATCCAAATCGTTGGTGGACCAATCCAAGGTTTATGGCATACATCATACTGGTCATCTAAGAGAAGCTGGTACAAAATTGCGATGTATGGGTTGAATGAATACTCATACGATTTCTACTCAACGGTAATGTATGATTCAAACGATACTGGTTATCGTATTGACCCGAATGGTTCATCTCAATTACGAACTGTTTACGCAAATGACTGGTTCAGACCTCAGGGTGGTACTGGTGTTTACTTCCAAGATTATGGATACGGACTTTGGGCAGTAGGTGCACAAGGTGGACAATATGGTAATGTTTCTACCTATGGTGGGGGTGTAAACGGCTGGGAAGGTTGGTCTATTTCTGGTAGAGCAGTGTTTATGCACGATGGTGGTTCAGAAATCGGCCTTTACAACGATGTGAATAACGAGTGGATATTATATTCATTAAGAAACTCTTACACTTATCTATACTACAATGGTGGTTGGAAGATGAGAGCAGATTCTGGTGGTATTAGAGTAAACAATTGGGTTTACGCTGAAGGTGATGTAATCGCATACTACTCAGATGAAAGATTAAAGGATATTGAAGGTGATATTGAAAATGCTCTCGATAAAGTTGGTAAACTTAGAGGTTTCTATTATAGAAACAACAAAGAAGCCAATATGATTGGATACGAAGGAAATGATTTACAAATTGGTGTATCTGCACAAGATGTTGAATCAGTACTTCCTGAAATTGTATATCCTGCTCCAAAGGCTGAAAGAATGGGATACGATTACAAGACTGTTAAGTATGATAGATTAGTACCTCTTTTAGTAAATGCAATAAACGAACAAAAAGATATTGTAGAATCACAAAAAGAAGAAATCGAATACTTAAAGTCAGAACTTTCTGAAATGAAAGAAATGATAAAACAATTACTAAATAAAAAGTAAAATGGCAATTATAAAAGAAATAGTTTTAAATAAATTGGATATTAATGTTCAAAATCCAAATATTGAGGTGGTAAAAAGAATCTCATTTTTTGAAGATGGTGAGGAAATAAATCGTACTCATAGTGAAGTACTTTACTCATTTAAAAATGAAGAACATCTTTTTGCTAGTGAATCTCAATTTATACAAGATGTTTGGACTCAAGTTTCAAGTAGTTTTATCGAAACATCTGGTAGTATAGAGTAAAGTAAATATCGTTTAGTAACCTTACTCTATATTTATATAGGAAATTATTCTTCTTTTGAAGAATGATATATATTTATAGTTAAAGATAATTTAAAAAAGGAAAAATATGGCAATTTCATATTCTTGGAAAATTACCCAAATGACAAAAAAAACAGTTGGGGACAATGAAAATGTTGTTCTTCATGTAAGATGGGAATTGACTGGTACAGAATCAACAACAGGCACTTCTGGTAAATTTGTTGGAGCAACTCCATTAGATTTTGATTCATCATCAACTGATGAGTTTGTTCAATATGGTGATTTAACAGAAGAAACCGTAATTGGTTGGATTCAAAATGTAGTGGTTGATGGTTATTGGGACCATGTAGTTGAAAAAATTACAGAAGAAATTGAAAAAGTAGATGACCCGATAGATGAAGTTCTTGAAGAAGCATTACCTTGGTCAACAGGTTCAGCAGATGTAACACCTGTACCTGACCCAGCTGATGTTTAATTTCGGTTAATTATTGGTTTCAATATTTTGGTTATATTTATATAAGTAATAACAAAACAAATTACTTAATAATACGGAGATAATATGGCAGAAAGAATTGTATCACCTGGTGTATTCACAAGAGAAAATGATTTATCATTCTTAGCACAGGGTGTAGGAGAAATAGGAGCAGCGTTTATTGGACCATTTAAGCAAGGTCCTGCTTTTGTTCCCACAGTAGTTAGAACTCAATCGGAGTTCGAAGAAAAATTTGGTACACCTGATGGTACTTATTATACAGAATATGCAGTTCAAAACTATCTTAGAGAAGCTGGAACGGCAACGATTGTAAGAGTAGCTGGTGTAGGTGGTTATAACCAAGTAGCACCAATTGGTATTGCAGTAAGTGGTTCAGCTGGAATCAAATTAATTTCAACACTTCACTCTACTCATAATGGTGATGAAGAAGTTGGATTTACTGGATTTACTATTTCAGATGGAAGTGCAACTGGTTCATTTGTTGTTAGTGGTAGTGGTATTGGTGAAGTATCTTCTTCATTATTATCAACCGATAACAATGATGTAACCGATGTATTTGGTACATCTGCGAGAGGTTCTAAGGATGCATACACTTATTCTTACTTTAGAAACGCATATGCTGGTGTATCTGATAAAAATGTGGTACAAGCCGTAACACTCCCAACTCAAGACTTTACATACGATGCTAGTGTAGCATCAACTCCGTTTGTAAAATCACAACTTATCTCTGGTGAAAGATATGACCTATTTAAGTTCCATACTTTAGGACATGGTAATGGAGAAAATACAAGATTCAAAGTTTCTATATCTGGTGTTAAAGCAGCGGGTGAAGATGGTTCAACTGATTACTCAGTATTTACTGTAACTGTTCGTTCATTCTCAGATACTGACAAGAGAAAGACAGTTCTTGAAACATTTAACAATGTAAACTTAGACCCTGCATCACCTAACTACATCGCAAGAGTAATTGGTGATAGATATATGACTATTGATAGCAATGGTAAGATTACTGAAAATGGTGATTGGTTAAATAACTCTAAATATATTAGAGTAGAAGTAGCAGGACAAGGTTCTTACCCTGTATCAGCTGCACCATTCGCACATGGAGCTTATACAAACCCAATCAAAGCAACTGATGAAACTATCGTTCCAGCGGTTGTTTACCAAACAACTTCAACTTCTAACACAACTGGTAATCCTTACCAATATGCTGGTATTGATTTAGAAACCGCTGTTGTTAAATTAGATAATCACACTTACTTAAAACCAATTCCTGATGGAGCTGGTGCTGGTTCAAATGTTGTGTTTGGATTTGATTCTCAACTTTCATTAGAAATGACAGGTTCTGCGGCAGCAGATATGATTAAGAGACAGTTTACTTTAGCATTCCAAGGTGGATTTGATGGTATGAGCCCAAATAGAGAAATCGCATTAGGTTCTTCAATCTCCGCTGGTAACTCACAAGGATTTGATTTAACTGATTCAACTGCTAGTGGTTCGGTAGCATACGCTAAAGCTGTGAACGCAATTTCAAACGCTGATGAATATGATATTAATATGGTAGTAACTCCAGGTATTGTAAGAAGATTACATACCGCAGTAACTACTGATGTATTGGATATGGTAGAAGCTAGACAAGATGCATTCTACATTGCTGATTTAACTGCAGTGAATGATACAATTTCTCAAGTAACCACTCAAGCATCGGCAGTAGATTCAAATTACATTGGTTCTTACTACCCTTGGGTTAAGACAGTAGATACAAATACTAACAAACTAATCTCAGTTCCACCTTCAGTATTGATGCCTGCTGTATTCGCAGCAAATGACGCTATCGCCGCTGAATGGTTCGCACCTGCTGGTTTGAATAGAGGTGGTATTGTAGGGGCAGTATCAGTATTGAATAGATTAACACACTCTGAAAGAGATACTTTATACGAAAACAAAGTAAACCCAATCGCAACTTTCCCTGGTCAAGGTATTGTAGCATTCGGACAGAAAACACTTCAAGATAGAGCATCGGCATTGGATAGAATCAATGTGAGAAGATTGTTAATCACTGTGAAGAAATTTGTAGCATCTACATCAAGATACTTAGTGTTCGAACAAAACACAGCAACAACTAGAGGTAGATTTATAAACACTGTACAACCTTACTTAGAAGGTATCCAACAAAGACAAGGATTGTACGCATTTAAAGTAGTTATGGATGAGACTAACAACACACCTGATGTAGTTGATAGAAACATACTTGCTGGACAGATTTTCCTTCAACCGGCTAAGACCGCTGAATTCATTGTAATTGACTTCAACATCTTACCAACTGGAGCATCATTCTCAGCATAAACAAAAAAGTGAATAACTAATATTTATTAGTATAAAAGAGGAAATATAAAATGGCAGAAGTATTAGAATTTAACGAAATGTTCTTCACCAACTTCGAACCGAAGATGAAGAACAGGTATATTATGGAAATTGATGGTATTCAATCATACTTAATCAAAACCGCTAATAGACCCTCAATCAACTTTGAAACGGTGAAGTTAGACCACATCAACACTTATAGAAAACTACAAGGTAAAGGTGAGTGGCAAGATATAGAGATTACTCTCTATGACCCAATCGTTCCTTCAGGAGCTCAACAAGTGATGGAATGGGTAAGATTAGGATACGAATCTTTAACTGGTAGAAAAGGATACGCTGATTTCTACAAAAAAGATATCGATTTCTATATGTTAGGACCTGTTGGTGATAAAATCGAACAATGGAAATTAAAAGGTGCATTTATTGTATCAGCTAATTTCAACGATTTAGATTTCTCTTCTAATGACCCTGCTGATATTTCGTTGACATTAGGATACGATTACGCTGTATTAGAATACTAAAATATTATCCACTACTATATATTTGAAAAAGGTTCTCTTAGTGAGAACCTTTTTTTTGTCCTTTTTATAACTTTTTTGTTTCTATATACTTATATATACAACAAATAAAGGTTTAATATGAGCGATACAAAGTTTGAATTTCCAACGGAAATTATTGATTTACCTTCAAAAGGATTGGTATATCCTGAAGGACACCCTTTGAGAAAGGGTAATATTGAAATCAAATATATGACAGCAAGAGAAGAAGATATTCTTGCTTCACAATCTCTAATCAAAAAAGGTGTAGTTTTAGATAAACTATTCGAATCAGTAGTGGTAGAGCCGGGTGTTGATATTAATGATATCTTCATTGGTGATAAAAACGCTATCCTTTTGGCTACAAGAGTAATGGGGTATGGCGCAGATTACAAAGTAGAGGTAACTGACCCATTTTCATTACAAAATCAGGAAGTAACTATTGATTTATCTAAAGTAAAAACTAAAGATTTTGATGAAAAAATCTTAAATGGTGATAATAGATACAAATTCACTCTTCCTAAGAGTGGAATCGAATTGGAATTTAAACTCCTAACACATGGTGATGAGATTGAAATCACCAAAGAGAATCAGGCATTAGCTAGATTATATAAAGGTAAGGGTGATAACTCATTTGATGTAACTACTCGTTTGAAATATATGATTCAATCGGTAGATGGTAATTCAGATAGAGGATATATCACTAAATGGGTTCAGAATGGATTCTTAGCATTAGATACTAAATCATTTAGAAAATTCGTTAAAGAAATATCTCCTGATATGGATTTAACATTCGACTTTGTTTCAGAGTTGACGGGTGATGAGGAGGCACTCGATATCCCGTTTGGGATATCGTTTTTTTACCCTTCCGAATGATTATAGTATCCAACTTCACAATCAAATTTGGGAGTTGGTTAACTTTGGTAATGGGTTTACTTGGCGAGATGTTTACTTCATGCCAATCCAATGGAGAAAGTTCTACTTTAAGAAGTTGGTTGATTTGAAGAAAAAGGAAGCTGATGAATACAAAAAAATAGAACGAAAATCAAAAGTGAGGGTTAGGAAATAATCTTCACTTTTTTTGTATCTTATATTTATAGATGTATAAAACTATAAAGGAACTACCTATGTCAAAAGAAAAAACAAACGAAGGACTATTTGGAGCAGCCAAAAAGTTTTCTGATGCATTTTTTGATGGTTTAAAATCCAATGCAATTAATAGGGCATTAAAACAAGCGGAAAAGAACAAAAAAGTTCCACCTCCAATTATTCAAAAAATGAGACAAATCGATAAACTAGCTAAAGAGTTAGAAGATGATTTAAAGCATTATTCATAAGATATATTTTAAATGGCAGATGTAAACCGTCTTAGAGAATTAGAAGAAGAAAGAAAACTCCAAAAGAGTATTCTTGACTCTATGTTAGCGCAAGCTAAGACGGATGAAGAACGTCTTAAAATTAAAAAAGGTGAAAAAGAGATAACCTCTGCACAAGGTAAAACCTACAAACAACATGTAGAACTCCTAAGAGAAGTAACCTCACAGGTAAAAGAAATACAAGCTACTAACAAACTTGTAATTGATTCTTTAATCCAACAAGAATCCAGTTTAAAATCATTAACTGGAATACAAACTAACATAGGTAAGTTAGATAGGAAAAGAATAGATATGCAATCTAGTCTTAATGATGAGCTTGAAGATGAACATAAAGCATTAAACAATGCAGCAGATTTAATTGGTGAAATATCCAAATTATCAGCTGAAGATAGTATAGCTCAAAAACTAAAATTAGATGAATTAGATGAGCAAATTGCTTTATTAAAAGATAATGATAATATATCATCTGATATAGTAGATAATCTAATACAACAAAGAAATGAAGCAGAGGGTATTGCCAGTCTTACTGATAAACAACAAAAGTTTTTAGGTAAACAAATAGATGCATATGAAGGAATAAAAGATGCCATTGGTGGAGTATTAGAAACTGCATCATTACTTACATCTACTATTAGAGGTGGTATTGGTGGGGCTTTAATTGGAGCTGGTGTTGCTGGTAAAAAATTATTAGATACTTCATATCAATTAGGTGGTTCTTTACTTGATACTTCTAATATATCTACAACATTATTTGGAACTGTTTTCGAAGATGCTGTTGGTACAACTAAAGGATTGGCACAAGAATTTGGTGGATTAAATGATGTAACATTACAAACTCAACTTAGAACCAATGTATTAGCCAAAAACTTAGGCATTGGTGCTGGTGAAGCCGCAAAACTAACTGGTTCATTTGCTCGTTTAAATAATGGTTCTCAAGAAACTGCACAAAACCTAATTCAATCAACTAAAAACTTAGCAGAACAAAATGGATTAGTTCCAAGTCAAGTAATGGCTGATGTGGCTAACTCAGCAGAAGCATTTGCTTCATATGGTAAGGCTGGTGGTACTAACATAGCTGAAGCTGCTATTGCTGCTGGTAAGTTAGGTGTTTCCATGTCTCAACTTACTGGTATTACTGATAATCTATTAGATTTTGAATCATCAATAAACGCTGAATTAGAATTAGGAGCAATGTTAGGTAAGAATATCAACTTAGATAGAGCCAGAGCATTAGCATACGAAGGAGATATTGGTGGAGCAGTTAGAGAAACTTTATCATCATTGGGTGGTATTGAAGAATTTAACAAAATGGATATTTTCCAAAAAAGAGAAGCTGCTAAACTTTTAGGATTATCAGTAGAAGAATTCCAAAAAATGGCTGCAAATTCTGATAAGTTGAATAAAGATGGTTCAATTCAATTATCAACATATGAATCATTAACTAATAACGCAAAAGCATTTGGTTCACAAATCTTATCCGCAGGACAAGGTATTGGTGGTATGTTAATAGCTACTGGACAAATGAAAGATGGTCTTGGTGGACTTGGTGGTATATTTGGTGGTATAAAAGATAAAGTAAAAGGTATATTTGGTGGTGGTAAAGATATTGCTAATAGTGCAAAGGATGCATTTTCTGTTGCCAAAAGTAAAGGATTATCCGATAAACAAATATTAGCTGGATTTGGTGGTAAGGATGCTAAAGATATGATGATGAAGAAAGGAGCAGCACCTCAACTTCCAGACACATCAGTTAGTGAAAAATTAAATAAAACAACAGGTAGTAAAGGCCCTAAAGCTAGTAATTTACTTAAAGGAGCAGCCGCTATCCTTATATTAGCAGCTGCATTATTCGTTGCTGCTAAAGCATTCCAAGAATTCGGTTCAGTAACATGGCCTGCTGTTGGGATGGGATTAGCTAGTTTAGTTGGTTTAGCTGGAATTGCTTATGTATTAGGAAAAGCTCAAGGGGAAATGATTAAAGGTGCATTAGCTGTGGCTATTTTAGGAGCTGCACTTATTCCATTCGCTTATTCAATGAGTTTAATAGCGGGATTAGATATTGGTTCAGTAATGGCAGCAGCAGCTGGTTTGGTAGTATTCTCAGCTGCAATCTTTGGACTTGGGGCATTGATGATGACTGGTGTGGGAGCAGTTGTATTTGGTGCTGGTTTAGTTGCATTGGCTGGATTGGGTGCATCTATGATAATATTAGGTGCTGGTTTATTAGTTGCAGCTGCTGGATTCCAAGCAATTGGAGGTTCAATGGGAAGTGTAGTATCACTCATATCTCAAGTTAAAGATGTGTTAGGTGGTATGTTCCAATACATTGCACCTATTGCTGCATTATCATTGGCATTGGTTGGATTAGCTGGTGCATTAACAATGGTTGGTGTGGCTGGTATTGCTGCTCTACCAGGTCTGATGGCAGTTGCTGCTGTTGGTACAATCGCAATGGGAGTTGGTTCTCTATTGGGATTTGGTGGAGAAGAAGGTGGAGCTGGTGGTGATTCTGCGTTAATAGAAGAAATTCAAGCATTGAGAAAAGATTTGACCGATGGTAAAGTAGCAGTTTACTTAGATGGAAAGAAAGTTACAGCAGGAATTTCAAGCGTATATAATAGAATAGGAAGTAATTCTTACGCAACATAATATTTGATATGCCAACATTAGAAGAATTATTTAAAAGTAAACAATTACCCTCTCAGGGTGGACAAACCGCTGAGGAAGCTTATGCTATTCAAAATAGTAAAAAGATTCGTATTTCATCTTCTAATCCATTGGTGAGTACTGTTGGTATGTTACCAGCAAAAGGAGCTAGAGCATTATTGGGAATCAGAAAAGATGAATCTTTATTAGAAGAAGAGTTGACTGGTTTAAGAATGATTAGAACTGGTTCTATCCCTTTTATTTATGGAAGTGATATAGCTAGATTAACATTAAAAACTACCGATTCTATTTCAAAAATGAAAGAAGCCAATTTGGCTAGTATTGGTTCTGCATTAGATGATGAGAAAAATCCTTTATCAAACAAAGCAACAGGTGCATTTGAAACAATAGGAAAAAAGGTTGATAGTATAAAATCTGATTTAGGAATACCTGTTAATATTATCCCAACGCGTATTAAAACTGGATTTACTAAAGAAGATTTGGAAAATCCAAATAAACGATATGAACAATTAGAAAGAATAAAGTCAGAATTAGAAGGAACTCCTGTTAAAGGATTGTTAGGATTTATAGGTAGGAATGCTGGTGGTGGTACGCCAGATGCAATGGGTAGAAACTTAGTGGGTGGTGCTATAAAAGAAGGAAAACAGTCATTGGCTCAAAAAATATTTGGTAGTAGGGCAAATTATGATTTAAATCCTGTAAGGGGAACTTTACCTACTGGAATTACCCCCCAACCATCAAATGAATTAACTACTAAGTTTACTGATGATAGTTTAGGATATTGGGGTAAATTTGGATTTAACTATGGAATGTTAGAACCATCAACACCACCAACAACTGAAGATAAAGAAGGTGCAAAATATAGTAAAACAATTGATACAACCTTAGAATCAACCGATGGATTATCGGCAAAACAAATTGTATCAAATGTACCCGCTATTAAATTTAGTGAACAACCTGAAAGAAGAAGCAAGTTTGAAACCCCTTACTTTGATTCTAAAATAGTACAAAATAAAAACTATCAACTAACGGAAAATAGTGAGTTTTTGGAAACTAAAAGGGGAATGTACACTACTGGTGATAAGATAAATCAAAGAGGTGTATATACTGGTGAAGATGATAGAGATTTAGATGATTTAGATTTCATAACACTTAAATTTACATCATTGGGTACAAAAAATGGTGCATTACGTTCAGCAAATTTTAGAGCAACTATAAGTGGATTATCTGAAACATTTTCTCCTTCTTGGGATAGTGCTAAATTTGTAGGTTCACCATTTAGTTATTACACATATAGTGGGATAGAAAGAAGTGTAACTTTTAATTTTAAAGTTTATTCTTTAAATGCAGTAGAACATAAAATTGCATGGGATAAATTAAATTTCTTAGCTGGATTAGTTTATCCCGCTGATTACTATGGTGATACATCTGTTAAGGCACCAATTATTAAGTTTACTTTAG